>ENA-OPEV01000623-OPEV01000623.1-human-gut-metagenome-genome-assembly--contig:-NODE-623-length-22629-cov-8.051121_pt1 | contig 22629 bp, 20 predicted proteins | sample MGYA00241637_ERZ501537 | MGnify/ENA primary metagenome ERZ501537 (study PRJEB25962, sample SAMEA1972159) | human gut metagenome | biome: human gut; feature: human-associated habitat; material: faeces...
GTGGCAGTACCTCCGATAATGGAGGCCAGCACCTGATTGCTTCCCAGAAGAGCGGCCTTGGCATATCCGAAAATCCCCTTATCCCGGTTTGACTCTGCCGCCCGAAAACAGCTTTCCAGAACTACAATAGAGTTATCCACCATCATTCCCACTCCGAGAACCAGGGCGCTCATGGTAATGACGTTCAGCGAAAAGCCTGCTGCGGTTATGGCAATCAGAGACAGCAGAATCGACGTGGGAATGGAGCTTCCTACAATCAAAGAGGCTTTTAAATCTCCAAAAAACAGGAAAATAATGATCATAGAAATAATGACCGACAGCGCCATGGTCTCTGCCACATCCTTCAGCGAGTCCAGAATCGTGTCTGCCGTATCGTTTACCACTTCTACCGTCAGATCCGGATCAGCGGCTTGAAGTTCTTTTATCGTCTCCCTGACAGCTTCAGAAACCTCAATATCCGTATTACTCTGATTTTTCATAACAGAAATAGAAATCGTCTCCTCCCCGTCATACCGGGAGATTCCTCCCCTCTCCTCTTCTTCTGTGCGGACATCCGCCACATCCTGCAGACGGACAATCTCCCCGGTGGAGGCAGTGACAGGGACATTCTTTAGCTCCTCCAGGTCCGACATTTCCAGAGAGGTGGTGACAGACAGCTCCAGATTCCCGGAAATCTTATCGCCGGAAGGAAGGGAGACGTTCGCATTCTGGATTGCTGAAGAAATCTGGGACATGGTCACCTTATACTGATCCATCTTTTCCCGGTTCAGCTCCACCTGAATATATTTTGAGCTTCCTCCCATGGCCTCCACAGAAGCTACAGAACTAATTTTTTCAAGCTCAGGCACAATCTTCTGTTCCGCATAGCTGTACAGATCCGTCTCCGTTTTATGGCTGATGGACAGCATCATGGACGTGCCTGCGTTCTGGCCCATTTCCATGACTGTCGGGGTGTCCATATCCTCCGGCAGCTGGCGTTCCAGGCTGCTCATTTTTTTAGTCAGCTCATTATACGCTTCATCCATGTCAGTTCCATAATCATACTCCAACATAATCCTGGCAGATCCGTCGCTGGAAGAAGAACTGATGCTTTTTACGCCCTCCAGGGTGCTGACAGCATCCTCTATGGGTTCTGTGACCAGTTCGCTGATGTCCTCCGGCCCGGCCCCCTCATAGCGCGCCATAATCGTCATCATCGGCGTTTCCATCTCCGGCATCTGCTCTAACGAGGCGTGAAATACCGATGAAATTCCAAATACCAGCAGGCACAGAAGCGTCATAATAACAGTCACCGGACGTTTCAGAACAAATTTTGTAATTCCCATGATCTTCCTCCTATGCTATGGCTCCGGCATCGGATCCAGCGGCTCCCCTGCACTTTCTGTCTGCTGCCTGTCTGGCTGTTCGTCTGTTTTCTCATTTTTAAGCTTTACTGTACTTCCCTCGTAAAGTTCTGAGCTCCAGGTACTGATTACCAGGTCCGACTCCGTCAGCCCCGACTGAATTTCAGCCAGGCTGGAATCAAAAATTCCCACCTCCACCTGCTGCTTGTGTACCGTTCCATCCTGGTAAAGGTAAACGTTTCCCACTCCTCCGACAAAGTAAACCGCATCCACAGGAACTGTCATCACATTTTCTGCCCTGTCAGAAACAAGATAAATCTTCACCACACTTCCCGACGCCACAGAGTCTGCTCCATTTATGCTTCCCTTCACTTCAAACAGGCCTGTGGAGGCGTCTGCCATACCGCTCACCTCTGTAATCGAGCCGCTGTAGGTTTCTCCATCCTTTTCCACTCTCAGTTCGTCCCCGGCAGCCAAATTCCCGGCGATTCTCTCTGTCACCTTGAATTTCAATGTCTGGGCTCCTTCTCCTGAAATCACACACAGCTCTTCATTGGACGACACATGGTCAAATGCTTCGATACTGCAGCTTTCTATTACCCCTGAAACAGGCGCCGTAATATTGCTGTATTCCACCTGGTTCTCATAGGACATTTTAGCGGACTCATAGGCCAGCCGCGAAGACTCTGCCTGATTCTGATACTGTTCATATTCCTGTTCTGAAATATCTCCCCCCGCATATAAAAGCTCCTGGCGGCTCAGTGTGCTCTGAGCAGACTCATAGGAAAGCCTGGCTGACTCCATGGCATTTTCAGCAGATTCCACCTGCTTTGTATCAATCACAGCTAAAAGCTGCCCCGCCTCCACGGTATCGCCTGCCTTGACCAGAACAGAGGTTACGTCTCCTGCCGCCCTTGCATAAAGGTAAACCACATCTGACGGCTCTATGGTTCCTGTTACGGCTGTCTCCAGTTCAATGCTTCCTGTGCCCGGAGGCTCTGCTGACACAGCCGTCACATTCATCTGCCGGCCCATGTCTTCTGGCTTTCCTTCCGGCCCCTTTCCTCCTCTGCCTAGTGTGAAGGCCGCCGCCGCTATAAAAACCAGAGCTGCCGGAATCACTATTTTCTTCTTTTTCATCAGGCGCTCTGCCATCCGAAGCAGCCATTCCCGATTCAGGTTCTTTTTATCCATAACGCTTCTCCTCTCATATATTCTGAAAAGCAGTATACCATTTCTCCTTAAATTGAATTTAAACCCTCTTTAAACTGAATATAAACTAATCTTGAAACTTTTGTGTCTCTGTTTATGGAAAGTTAACATTCCTGTGCTATACTGTTTTCATCAGAAGGAAAACAGCCACCCTGCAAGGCGGCAAAGAGAGGTGAAACTGATGTTCAATATTCTTGTAGTTGAAGATGACAGGAAACTGAGAAATCTGTTCTGTACCGTTCTGTCCCACAGCGGATACTGTGCCATACCGGCAGAAAACGGTATGTCCGCTCTCGAAATCCTGGATACAGAATATATCGATCTGATTATTTCTGATATTATGATGCCTGGAATGGATGGATATGAGCTGATTGAAACCTTAAGAGAACACGGATATACGATGCCGATTCTGATTATCACTGCCAAGGCTCAGTTCGAGGACAAGCAGAGATGTTTCTGGGCAGGAACTGACGACTATATGGTAAAACCCATTGATGTCAATGAAATGGTGCTCCGCGTAGGCGCTCTTCTAAAAAGAGCCCGCATTTCCACTGAACGGAAAATTGTCTGCGGCAATACGACTCTGGACTATGACGCCCTGACAGTCCGCTGCGGCAAGGAGGTCTCCCTGCTGCCCCAGAAGGAATTCTATCTTCTCTATAAGCTGATGGCCTACCCCAATAAAATCTTCACCAGAAGACAGCTGATGGATGAAATCTGGGGGATGGACTCTTCCTCCGAGTAACGGGCTGTGGACGTCCATATTAACCGGCTGAGGGAGCGATTTAAAGACTGCACGGATTTTCAGATTCAGACCGTGCGTGGGCTGGGATACAAGGTGGTGAAGCAGGAATCATGAAACGTCATATATCTCCCATTCAATTTTATATGATCCTGATTATCCTGGTCAGCACTACAGTTACCCCCACGTTGGCCGGATGGCTTCTTTTTCACTTTTCTGACTGGAAACACGGTCCTAATCCCTATTTTCCGCTGATGAATACGCTGATCGAAAGCCTTCTCGCAGGAATTTTTCTGACTTTGATGATGAACCATTTCCTTCTGTCGCCGATTATGTCTTTTATAGACGCCGTCAGCCAGGTTTCAAAAGGTGATTTTTCTGTCCGGGTGAAAACGGATTATTCCTCGCCGGAGCTGGCTGAGTTAGCCGGTCATTTTAATAAAATGGTGCAGGAGCTTGGAAGCATCGAGGCCCTGAGGAATGATTTTGCCGCCAACATCAGCCATGAATTCCGCACCCCTCTGGCTGCCATTGAAGGGTATACTACCCTGCTGCAGGATCACAGCCTGTCTGACCAGGAACGGGATGAATATACGCACATTATCATTGACAGCGTCCGCCAGCTGTCCAGCCTGTCCGAAAATATTCTTTCTATGTCCAGGCTGGAAAAACAGGAGATTGTCACCAACAAAACCACCTACTCGCTGGATGAGCAGATCCGACAGGCTGTGCTCCTTTTAGACCCCCTGTGGAGCGAAAAAAAGATGGAACTGGATATCGATCTGGAATCAGCCCTCTATTACGGCAACTGTGACATGATGATGCAGGTCTGGCTGAATCTTCTTCATAATGCCATCCAGTATACTCCGGCAGAAGGCACAATCTCTGTTTTTCTAAAGAAAACGAAACGCAGTCTCCTGATTACAGTTGCAGATACAGGCGTCGGCATGGACGAGGCTACTCTGTCTCATATTTTCGATAAATTTTTCCGGAAAGATAAATCCTCCTCCCTGGGAAACGGTCTGGGACTTCCTATGGTGAAACGGATTCTTCAACTGAATCAGGGGTCTGTCACCGTTGAAAGTACGCCTGGCAGCGGCTCCTCCTTTGTGGTGACGCTCCCTGTGCAGGAATAAAGCAGTTTTGCTGTTCAAAAAAAGACGGATCTGACTCTCTATAAGAATCAAATCCGTCTTTTTTCATTTTTCATATATCCGTCTATTCGAGGCTTCCTGCTTTTTTGCTCCCGGCATAGGAAACGTACATCTGCGTAGTCGCCATATCGGAGTGGCCTAAAATCTGCTGTACTGCCTTGATATCGGCACCGCTGCTGATAAGATGAGCCGCAAAGGAATGGCGGAGTGTGTGAGGCGTAATGTCTGCCTGAATCCCCGCCTTCTCCCCGTAGTATTTCAAAATCTTCCAGAATCCCTGTCTGCTCATGCGGCCTCCGCTGCAGTTGACAAACAGCCACTCGGACTCCTTCTGTTTTAAAAGCTCCGGCCTGGAGTGCTTCATATAATCGTCAAGAGCCTTCTTCGCCACACGGCCAAAGGGAATGGTTCTCTCCCGGCCGCTGTCGCTGCAGGTAATAAATCCAATCGTCATATTCACATGGGACAGGCTTAAATTCATCAGCTCTGACACACGGATTCCTGTGGCATAGAGAAGTTCCAGCATCGCTTTATCGCGGATCTCCTTCGGAGTCCTGCCGGACGGCTGCTCCAACAGGCGAGTCACCTCTTCTACCGTTAAAATCGCCGGAGCTTTTTTTTCAATTTTAGGAGCCCTCACTAAATCTGCCGGATTTCTCCTGATCCGTCCTTCTGAAAATTCATAGTGAAAAAATGCCTTGATTGAAGCCAGCATACGTGAAATAGTGGCAGGGGCCTTTCCCTCTTTTTCCAGAAAAAGGATATAGGAATCCAGACTGGTCTTTGTCACCTTCCCAGCCTCTCTCACTCCCCTATCTTCCATATAAGATGCAAACTGCAGCAAATCGCGTCTATACGAGAGAATCGTATTCTGCGACATCCGTTTTACGTCCTGGAGATATACCGCAAATCTCTCTATCTCATCAAACATACTTCGTCCCCTAATCGTTCTGTATTGCTGTAAAAACAAGGCAAAATCCGCTTGTATCTACCATTATATCTATATTTCACCCATAAATCAAACACATTTTTCCCACTTTTTTGCAGCTTTTCACTGGATTGACAAAAAATACACAAGATATTGTTTTATCATCCTTATCAACGCAAGATATTGAATTTTCCCGCTTTTTTTAGTAAAAAAAGATTGCTCCTATCCATGATATCCATTTGGGATTCAGCCATACCTCTGCGGCGGATCCTGCCGCCAGAACTGCCAAAAGAATCAGAAACGCTGCCGCCCGGACCTTTTTTTCCTCTTTCAGGCCCCATCGAACCAAAATGGCTGCTGCAGGCGCATAAAAAAGACATTGAGGAAACAATGCCAGGAGAAACAGCGGAAGAGCCAGAAAGCCTGTCTCAGCAGTAAGCGCAGAAAGCACTGCAGCCATAGAAAATCCGACAGCCGATGACGCCAGACATAGGACTGCCAGGCTGCAGGGCGTCATTCCTGCCAGCCAAACCACAGCTGCCAGACCGGCTCTCCTCACAAATACAGAATAGAAGGCTTCCTCCTCTGCTCTGAGCCTGCATTGGGGCCTGCTCGTCCATGCGCGCCCTAATATTCCCAGCGTTTCCTGTATGTTTTCTGGCAGACGGTTAAACCACAGACTGGCCGCCATGGCAGAGAAAAACAGACAGAAAAACAGCGGCATAAGAGGTTTCCTTCGGAACGCTCCAAGAACTGATTTCATCATCCTGTTCCGCTTTCCTTTTTTTCATCTTATGCCGCTGTCTTTCATTCCAGACGCGCTATTTTTCTATTTCTGACATCCATATTTGACCGCGTAAGCAAGAATGGAAGCCGCAGTCTTACCGTCTGTAATAGTCCCGGAATAAATCAGCTTCAGCAGATCCTCCAGTTCCCATTCCTCCACCTGAATATTTTCATCTGGATCCAGGTGCTGCTTAGACGGAATCAGATCCTTAGCCACAAACACATCGATTGCCTCGTCGCAGAAAGCAATGGTTGTGTTAATGCTTAAGAGATATTCCAGATGCTCTGTTTTAAATCCCGTCTCCTCCTCCAGCTCCCTGTATGCGCACTCAATCTTCGGCTCCTCCGGATAGTCCAGCGCCCCTGCCGGAATTTCCAGAGTGTAGCGATCCAGCGCGTTTCTATACTGGCGCACCATCAAAAGCTTCCCTTCTTTTGTCACAGCCACCACAGCCGCCGCTCCGTTATGGTGGATATAATCCCACTTCGCCTCATGGCCGTTGACCTGAACCGTGTCCTGGTATACCTTCAAAATAGCGCCCTGATACTTCAGTTCCCGGTTGACTCTCTTTACAGGAATCTCTGCCAGATTCTCTGCTGCTTCTGTTCTTAGATTTTTTTCCATAGAGCTTCCCCTCTTTCTCTTATTCCATATCTGATGTCTGTTATTTCATATTCAGGCATTTCTCATAGCAGGCGTCGGCCGCTTTTATCACCGCGCTGCGGAAACCATGCTCTTCCAGAGCCGATACTGCTGCAATCGTAGTGCCGCCTGGAGAGCATACCCGATCCTTCAGCGTTCCTGGATGTTCCCCCGTTTCAAGAACCATTTTAGCGCTTCCCATCACTGCCTGAGCTGCCATTCGGTATGCCGTATCTCTGGGAAGACCGTATTTTACCGCGCTGTCCGCCAGGGCCTCGATAAACATATAAACGTATGCCGGAGAACTTCCGCTGGCGCAGACAACTGCGTTAATCAGCCTTTCCTCTACCAGCTCCATGGTTCCGAAGGATTCAAAAAATGTGCGGATCACTGCTTCCTCCTCCTGGGTGAATTCCTTCTTGTCATAGCAGACTCCAGTCACTCCCATTCCCACCAGGGCCGGCGTATTCGGCATCGCTCTGACAATTCTCTTATCCTGCCCCAGAGCTGCTTTTAAATCTGCAATCGTTACAGACGGAGCGATTGAAATAATGATCTGTTCCTTTTTAATAATATCCTTCACATCATCGAGAACCATGTGATAAAACTGCGGTTTTACTGCCAGAACTACAAATTCTGCCTGAGATGCGCATGATTTATTATCTCCTGCCGCCTCAACCCCTGTCTCCTGGGAAACTGCCTCTGCCCGTTCCTGATTTGCATCCGTCAAAATCAGTTCTGTCTTATCAAACACCTGCAGCAGTCCTTTTAAAATGGCATATCCCATATTTCCCATTCCAATAAAACCAATTTTTTTCATTCTGCGTTCTCCTCCATCTGTCTTCTTCTCTTCTTTGTTTCCTTTGAAGGCTGGTTTCATTTTAAACCTGTGATTTTTCTCTGTCAAGAACAGTGTCAGAAAAGCCGAAGAGGGAAGCCTGCCTTACCGGTAATACCGATAAGGCAGGCTTCCCTCTTTGCCTTCATTTCGCTGGCTGTGATGCCCAGAACATGTTTCTTTCCTTTATCTACTTCGCATAATCCGTTACTCTGGACTCGCGAATTACATTCACCTTGATCTGGCCAGGATATTCCAGTTCTGCCTCGATTCTCTTGGAAATTTCCCTTGCCATCAGTACCATTCCATCGTCGTTTACCTGTTCCGGTACAACCATGATTCGTACTTCCCGGCCTGCCTGAATTGCAAAAGACTTATCTACTCCCTTAAAGGAGTTTGTGATATCCTCCAGCTGTCTCAGACGGTTTGTATATGTTTCCAGAGTTTCCCGCCTTGCTCCAGGTCTTGCAGCCGAAATCGTGTCAGCTGCCTGAACCAGACAGGCAATCAGGCTCTGCGGTTCCACATCGCCATGATGGGATTCCACTGCGTTAATGACAACGGCTGATTCCTTATACTTTCTGCACAGATCCACTCCAAGCTTCACATGTGTGCCTTCCATCTCATGGTCAACAGCCTTGCCAATATCATGTAATAAACCAGCTCTCTTTGCCGTGCGGACGTCAACTCCGACCTCTGCGGCCAGCAGTCCGGCAAGCTGTGCTACCTCAATCGAATGCTTTAAGGCATTCTGTCCGTAGCTTGTCCTGAATTTCATCTTTCCAAGGAGCTTCACTAACTCTGGATGGATTCCATGAATTCCAACCTCCAGAAGAGCTGCCTCTCCCTCTTCGCGCATCATGGTTTCAACTTCCTTCTGCGCCTTTTCTACCATTTCCTCGATCCTCGCCGGATGGATTCGTCCGTCTACAATCAGACGCTCCAAGGCGATTCTTGCAACCTCTCTTCGAATCGGATCAAAGCCAGAAAGAACGACTGCCTCTGGTGTATCGTCGATAATCAGTTCCACACCTGTCAGAGTCTCCAGTGTTCTAATGTTTCTTCCCTCTCGTCCGATGATTCTGCCCTTCATCTCATCATTGGGAAGCTGTACCACCGATACGGTAGTCTCTGCCACATGATCTGCCGCACAGCGCTGAATCGCGGTGACTACGTAGTCTTTCGCCTTCTTATCGGCCTCTTCCTTCGCTTTTGCCTCCATCTCCTTAATCAGCTTTGCGGTATCATGCTTTACATCTTCCTCAACGGATTTTAACAGGTATTCCTTTGCCTGCTCTGATGTAAGGCCGGAAATCTTTTCCAGCTCCTGCATCCCTTTCTCGTAAAGCTCTTCCACCTCTGTGGTTCTCTTTTTCAGAGCATCCTCGCGGGTATTCAATCCTGCCTCACGCTTTTCAATGGCCTCTGATTTCTTGTCCAGATTCTCTTCCTTGCTCAGCACACGTCGTTCATAGCGCTGAAGCTCTGCTCTTCTTTCCTTTGTTTCTTTCTCAAGCTCATTCTTTGTCTTCAGTGACTCTTCCTTCGCTTCAAGGAGAGCTTCTCGCTTCTTTGTCTCTGCAACCTTTAATGCTTCATCTATTATTTCCCTTGATCGTTCTTCTGCACTGCCAATCTTTGCCTCATAAGTTTTCTTCTGATGATTAACAGCGACGAACCAAGTAATAACAGCAACAATAACCGCCGTAACAACGCACATAATTATTACTTGTGGCACAGGAGCACCTCCTTATTTAGTTTTCATTGTACATATCAATACAACACTACAATTTTAAACTGTTTTATACACTATGTCAAGTATAATAGGAAGTGTTTCCTCTTTTTCGTCACTATCTAACAAACGTTTCAGAGAGGACTCTCCGCACAGTATCGTAAGAAAATCCCTTTCTCATCAGATAGGCAGTCTGCCTGGCTGTCTCCTTCTGATCCGCTTCCTCCGGATGAAATCTCCGTTTTTCAAGAATCCGTCGGATCTGCGCTTCCTCGTCCACCGGATTCTCCTCCAGCAGCCTGTTCACACACTCCCTGCTGATGCCTTTCCGGTTTAACAGAGCGGCCAGCTCTGCGCGGCTTTTCCCGCTGGAATGAACCTCTATAAAATTTCTGGCGTACTCCTCATCGTCGATATATCGGTACTCCTTCAGCAGATCAATCACGTAATCGACAGCTGCCGGAGGATAGCTGCTGTCCCGCAGCTTCCTCCGCAGCTCCTCCTCGGTCCTGGCCGAACACTTGAGCCAGTAGACTGCCCTCTCTCTGGCGCGCTTAAATATGATTTCACGGAGAATTTTCTGATACAGCGCCTCTGACAGTTCCCCGCCTTCCTCCAGCCCCAGCTGTCTTATCTCGCCCAGATAAAGAGCAAAGGCGAATTCTCCATCAGCAAATATTTTCTTTCTTCTCCTGTCCAGAGTCTCAATCCTGTCGATAATCATGCCTACTCTTCTTTATTAAATTCCGGCATAGCAAGCTTTGCCTCGTCTGCCTTCTCTGCACTCTTCTCCTCCTCGGAAGCTCCGTCCAGGCTGTACTTAGCCCGAACCTTGGCCTCTATCTCCTGGCACATCTCCTGATTTGCCTGAAGGAATCCCTTGGCATTCTCACGTCCCTGTCCAATCTTGCTTCCATTATAAGCGTACCAGGCACCGCTCTTCTCCACAATATTCTCCTTCACGGCCAGATCCAGGATATCTCCCTCCTTTGAGATGCCCTTTCCGAACATGATATCGAACTCTGCCTCCTTAAATGGCGGAGCAATCTTATTTTTCACAACCTTAATGCGGACGCGGTTTCCAACCATCTCGCCGCCCTGCTTTAAAGTCTCGATTCTCCTGACATCCATGCGGACAGAAGAATAGAACTTCAGCGCGCGTCCTCCTGTAGTCGTCTCTGGATTTCCAAACATCACACCTACCTTCTCGCGAAGCTGGTTAATAAAAATAACAATACAGTTGGACTTGCTGATAATCGCAGTCAGCTTTCTCAGAGCCTGAGACATCAGACGGGCCTGAAGTCCCACATGGGAATCTCCCATCTCACCGTCAATCTCTGCCTTAGGCACCAGAGCCGCCACAGAGTCCACAATCACAATGTCAACAGCGCCGGAACGTACCATGGTTTCTGTAATTTCAAGAGCCTGCTCTCCATTATCCGGTTGGGAAATGTAAAGATTGTCAATATCCACACCGATATTTTTCGCATAAACAGGATCCAGAGCGTGCTCCGCGTCGATAAATCCCGCAATGCCGCCTCTCTTCTGGACTTCCGCTACCATGTGCAGGGCAACGGTCGTCTTACCGCTGGACTCAGGTCCGTATACCTCGATAATACGGCCTCTCGGCACGCCGCCCAGTCCCAGGGCAATGTCAAGACTCAGAGAGCCGGTCGGAACTGTCTCAATGTTCATATTCGCGCCGGAATCTCCCAGCTTCATCACGGATCCCTTACCGTATGCCTTCTCGATCTGTGTCAATGCGGCGTCAAGCGCCTTCAGCTTCTCTTCCCTATCCATAATATCCTCCATCTCTGCTGTTTTATCCTGATTTTCAGCATCCTGCTCTGCTTCTCAAATATAAAGTCAAACGTCCTTCTCGTCATCAGTTTCTCAAAAATAGAACAAATGTTCTGTTTATGTAACTATCATAGTATAGCTGTTCTCAAATGTCAACTGTTATTTTGTTTTTATTCTGTAAAATCCTCAAAATGAAATAGCTGCCGAAACGGCGGAACGTAAACTCTGAAGCCTGTAAAACTGGACGGAAAATAAAGAATTGTTTCGTGTTCTTAGTGTACCACATTCCCCGTTTTCTGTCCAGCCGGATCCTCCCGCTTTTTTCCTATGTTTTTCCTTCTTTCAGAACTTCCGCCCTTCTGCCTATTAGACATTTCTCCCTCCCCGTTGACATTCCGTCCTGTTCTATATATAATCGGTATATTATACGGTACAAAGGAGTTTTTACAATGTTAAGCAATCGTGTTTGGGCATTGACTCCCGCCAAAATTATTTTAGGCGGATTCTTTCTGATTATCACGGCTGGAGCCCTTCTCCTGACTCTGCCTATCTCGTCAAAAAGCGGAGAGATGACTCCTTTTATTGACGCGTTTTTTACAGCGACCTCAGCTACCTGCGTGACAGGTCTGGTGGTCCATGATACCTATACCTACTGGTCTGTGTTCGGCCAGTCTGTCATCCTTCTTCTGATTCAGATAGGAGGAATGGGCGTCGTTACTCTGGCCATTGCCATCACGATTCTTTCAGGAAGAAAAATCGGTTTAAAGCAGCGCTTTGTCATGCAGGAATCCATCTCAGCCCCCCAGGTAGGCGGCATTGTCCGTATGACGAACTTTATTATTAAAGGCACGCTGCTGCTGGAGCTGATCGGCGCATTTATTATGGCAGTTCAGTTCTGCCCGCAGTTTGGAGTGATAAAGGGAATCTGGTTTTCCATTTTTCACTCTATTTCAGCTTTCTGCAATGCAGGTTTCGACCTGATGGGCGGCACTTCCGGCCTTTATTCCTCCCTGACCAGCTACCATTCCAATCCTCTGATTGTCGTTCCGGTTATGCTTCTGATTGTAGTAGGAGGAATCGGCTTTTTTGTATGGGACGATATTATCCAGCACAGAGAGACGCGCAGAGCGTTCCGTCTTCAGACAAAGGTAGTTCTCACCTACACCTTTTTTCTGATTCTGATCCCGGCAGTTCTCTTTTTCCTGTTCGAGTTTACGCCTCAGCGGTGGGAAGGGTATTCGCTGGCTGATCGGCTCTACGCGTCCTTCTTTCAGTCGGTTACGCCCAGAACAGCCGGTTTTAATACAGTTCCCCTGGACGGGCTTTCCACCCAGGCCCAGCTTTTGACCATCATGCTGATGATTATCGGAGGATCCCCCGGTTCTACGGCAGGAGGCATTAAGACGACCACCTTTGCGGTGGCGCTTTTGTGTATCCGCTCTGTCTTCCAAAATCAGGAGGGGATCCACTGCTATAAGAGGCGAATCCCCTACGAGATTCTGAGAAACGCCATTGCCATTCTGGTTCTGTATCTGAGCCTGTTTCTGGCAGCCAGTTTTCTCATTACCTGGGCGGATGGAGTAACGCTGATGGAGTCTTCCTTTGAAGCGGCCTCCGCCATTGCCACAGTAGGCCTTTCTCTGGGTATTACGGAGGATTTGAGCCTCTTTTCAAAAATGATTCTGATTCTTTTAATGTATTTTGGACGAGTTGGCGGACTTACCATGCTGTATGCCCTCACAAACCATAAAAAATTCCCCTTCCACCTGCCTGAGGAGAAGATCACGGTAGGTTAAGCTGGAAGAGGCAGACGGAGGTGTTTTATGAAATCAATTCTTTTGATCGGACTGGGACGTTTCGGCGCTACTATGGCTATGAAGCTTCACGAGCTGAAGCACGAGGTCATGGCGATTGATATTTCGGAGGAGCGTATCAACGCCATCCTTCCCTATGTCACCAGCGCTCAGATTGGAGACTGTACCAATGAGCAGTATATGTCCTCCATCGGCGTCAGAAATTTTGATTTGTGCATCGTAGCCATTGGAGATAATTTCCAGAGTTCCCTGGAGACGACAGCTCTCTTAAAGGATCTGGGCGCTAAGTTTGTACTCTCCCGCGCCAACCGTGATATTCACGCCAAGTTTCTGCTTCGAAACGGCGCGGATCAGGTTGTCTATCCAGAAAAAGAGATGGCAATCCGGTCTGCGGTCCGCTACAGCTCTGACAATATTTTCGACTACATCGAGCTGACTCCGGATCATTCCATCTACGAGGTTCCCGTTCCCTCCAGCTGGATAGAAAAAAGCATTGTTCAGATCAATGTGCGCAACAAATACCACATCTCCATTCTGGCCGTCAAGCTGGGAAAGGAGCTTCGGACTCTTCCAGGAGCAGATTACGTCTTTATGGGAAATGAAACGCTGGTCATTCTGGGGGCCAATACTGATATTAAAAAATTTCTCTCCACAGCTAAATAAGAAATGAAGCAAAAAGGAAGCGTTAAGCAGCTGTTTTATGGCCGGAACGCTTCCTTTTTATTTGTTTTTTATCTGTTCTTTTCAGTTTGGGAGCGGTAAACCTGTCTCTTACAGCTCCACAGCCGCTCCAGTTTCAAGGAGCCTGCATGTATCCCCAAAAACTGCTTTCATTTTTCCAATCCCATAAATTCCAGTACAGTGAACCGGCATCAAGACAGAAATATCCATCCCTTTCAGGGCTTCAATCGTCTGATCGATTCTCTCATCTCCTGCCGCCGATAAGTGCATACCGGCCAGGACACTGTAAACAGGCCTGCCTGGAAAGGATTTTTTCACATAGGACAGGCAGTTTATAATACCTGCATGGCAGCATCCGGCAAATACGCAGAGTCCTTTTTCTGTCTCTATTACAAGAAGCTGCTCATCCTCCATATAATCCGGCTGTTTTTCTCCTCCTCTGTCAATGAAAAAAATTCCCGGTTTTTTCTCAAACGGCACTGTATAGGGCACGTTTCCCAGCACCCACACTCCCGGAAAAATTTCCTGCTTATCCTCTGTCAGAACCTCCGTTTCCCGAAGAAGCTCCTGTTTCCATGGAATACCGATTATGCGATACGTTTTTTTATCATCATTGATTGCCTGCTTATTTAAGAAGGCTGTTTTCCGCACATAAACAGGAGGCAGCTTCCTCTGTTTTGCCAGATATTCCAGCCCGCCGCAGTGATCGAAATGGCCATGGCTCAGGATAATGGCGTCCAGATCAGACAGAGTCTCCCCTATTTTCTCTGCATTGTGCAGAAAAACGTCTGTCTGCCCTGTATCGAACAAAATCTTTCTCCCCTGGTGAACAATCAGGACTGAGAGTCCGTGTTCTGCCAGAAATCCTCTCTTTCCCGCCGTATTTTCATTTAATACTGTAAATCTCATATGTTCTCCTTTACTTATTCCACGAAACGTCCTACGTCGAGAAGCCCCCAGCCCTGCTGATTCCGGGGAAGTCCCAAATCTACTGCCCTCTCCCTCAGGCGGAGCTTCACCTCCAGATTCGTCATATCCGGATATTTTTCTAAAAGCAGGGCAATGGCTCCAGATACCAGAGGCGTCGACATGGATGTGCCGCTCTTTCCTGTATAGCAGCCGCTTCTGTTGGCGCAGCTGATAATGTGCGAGCCGGGCGCTATGATATCCGGCTTCAGCACACAGGCGCTGGTAGGCCCCCTCCCAGAATAGTCGACCATTCTGCTCCCGGCTACGTCCACCTCCTTATGATCGTCTGAGCAGCCCACAGTAATCACCTTGCGGCTGATTCCCGGCGTAGTGATGGTATAGCGCCCTGGACCGTTATTTCCAGCCGCTACCACCACTACCAGTCCCGCATCCCAGGCGGCGTCCACTCCCTTGACAAGAGCTGAATTTTCATCCATCCCTTTCTTATTAAAGGAACCGACCGATATGTTTACAATCCGTATGCCAAACTCCTCTTTGTGTTCCCGGATCCACTTCAAGCCGGCCAGAACGTCGGAGGCGTACCCATTTCCCCTGTGATCCAGCACCTTCAGGCTGATCAGGCTGCACCCTGGCGCGACGCCGTGATACCGTCCGCCCGACTCCAGGCCGGCACCTCCTATAATCCCTGCAATGTGCGTCCCATGGCCGTTGTCGTCATAGGGCTCTCTTCTCCCCTTGACAAAATCTGCAAAGCAGACGACTCTATCCTCAAAATCCCGGTGGGGAAAAATCCCCGTATCCAGAACTGCTACTCCAACACCCTTTCCTGTCAGGCCAAGCCGATACGCTCCGTCGCAGTGAATCCAATTCTTTGCCTGATCCATTCCCAGTTTCCTTATTCCTTTTCTATCAGAATATTCAGGCGGACAGGGCAGTGTATACATGATTCCATCTCTCGAGTGCCAGACCTTAATACCTCGTGATAATGCGCATTAAAAGTGTGGCTTTTGTCCAGATATTCCACACATTCCACGCTTTACAAACAGTCTTTATGAACTTTGTAGCCAACTTGTAGCCACGAACTGTTGATTCACTTCACCTGTTTTTATCTCGAAATGACTTAATTTTCTATCTATTCATTGATGCATGGAGGTTTGCAATATGGAAAAATATATCTACGACAACAGCAACAGTCTTTGGTATGAACTGTATGGAAATTATTATCTGCCGTGTTTGGTCATCCCAGAAGAAGAAATCCACACCATCGGTATCTGGGGCAGAAAACACCAGCACTACCTCAGACAGCATCGTTCTATGGTCTACACCGTTCTCGTTCTCAGCGGCAAGCTGTATAGCTATCTCGCAGAGATTGACACTCAGGCTCGAAATAAGCTCGACCTGCTTGTAATTCAGTTGGCAGAGAAAGAAGGTATCAATGACCAACTGAAAGAACAGAATCAGCTTGCATGGGTCAGAGCCATGAATAACATCCGCAACCGTGCGGAGGAAATCATCCTCAAAGAGCTGATTTTTGCTGAGCAAACAACTTCATAGCGTGATTAGATTAGGCGACCAATTACACTATTGGTCGCCTAATCTAATATACTTTCCGTTCTTCCTCAAGCAATGGTATCTACCAATAAATCTACAATGACTTCATCACATTCAGCAGATTCTGGTAGCTGTCTACATCATGATATTTCACTTTGCTTGTAGACATTTCATTGAACAGCTTTTTAGCACATGAAATTTTTGCCTGTTCAATCGGTCTGAGATTCAAGTTCTCCATAGTACCCTTCGTTTCAGCAACAAAGAAAATGTGCTTTACAGTCCCCTCATAGAATGCAATCGCCCAGTCTGGAGAATAATTGCCTACCGGAGTTGGAATATGAAATCCTTTCGGAAGTTTCGCATAAACACAAACCTCTTGTGCGGCATCCAAGTCCTCTGCAAAACGACGCTCTATACTCTTTTCAACAGAACCATCTGTAAACACATAATCCTGAATTGCCTTGTTTGCTCGAAATGCCTTATCAAAGGTCTGGGCACTCTTTTCTGCCGTAAAGATTGTGCTGTCATACTCTCCATCAATCTGGTCATAAGAAATATGCTCAACAATCATTGTGGCTTTCTGCTCTTTAATAAGCTTGATCACCTTGGAGATAAACTCTTCCGGATTGTTCTTAAACATATAGAGTTTATCTACTCGTAAGCCTTTCAAAATAGCAGCTACCGTTTTACGTGTTAATACTGTGCCTTCAGAAACTTTTCCTATGAGATCGTATTTAATCTGACTCGTCTGAGTATGTTTTAACGTATAAGTTCCAGAGCTTTCTCTTACAAAAGAATCACCACGACCAACCTCATATTCATCCATTTTTGCTTTCTGTCTGCCAACCGTTGTGGTATATTGCAGTTCTGCAACAAATAATTTTTCATTGATATGGTCAACGGACTTACGAATCAGCTCATTGCTGTCAAACTCAACGGTATAAGCGTACTTGTGATTGATCTGCTTCCACAGTGCCTGGAACTCAGCTTTTGCAAAGTTATCATTCAGCGGATTGTCTTTCACCTTTGTCTCGTGACCATCGGTAAACATATCCTTGAGAACACTGTCATCGTAAACGGATTGAATCAAGGTATGAATACCTTCTGCCATTGGCTGGATTTCTTCCGGCAGCGGAGCAACAGTTCCCATCTTCACATCGGTACGGTACTTGTCTGTAACCTTACGCTTCATATCCACATAACCATTGCTGATTAGATAGAACTCAATGACATCTGCTGCATTCTTGTCAATAAGAGTCGGTGTTCCATCCATCTTGACATATTTACCATTAAAGTATTCACTGCTTGCTGTAGTAGGTCTGTCATAAAGGACAGTCTTAATATCACTTTGAAGATCGGCAACAAATCCCTTGTAGCTTTCGCTTGCAATAACCGTCAACATATTGATATCGTGGACACTGTCACCACAGCTTTCGGCATCCATACGGTTACCATGCTGGTTTACACAAAGACGCAGACCACGACCAACTTCCTGACGCTTCGCTGTCTGGCTGTCAGAATGTTTCAGCGTGCAAATCTGGAAAACATTCGGGTTGTCCCAGCCTTCACGCAGTGCGGAGTGAGAGAAAATAAATCGTGTTGGCTCTTCAAAGGAAAGCAGGCGTTCTTTATTCTTCAAAATCAAATCATAGGCAGAAATATCGTCCGAAAATTCACTGCCACGCTTCAGCTGACTGTCAATGCTGTGACCGGTCTTTTTATCAATACTGAAATAACCTTTGTGTACAGCAGAAACATCACTGCAAGTAGACTTCAGATATTTCTGATATGGCGTATCAAATACCGTAATGTACTCGTTCAGCACATTCAGATATTCCTGCTCAAACATCTGTCCATATTCTCCAAGGACTTCATTGCCATCAGCATCATATTGACGATACTTGGCAACTTCATCAATAAAGAATAGAGAAAGAGACTTAATTCCCATATTGAACAGCTTTTCTTCCTTCTCAAAATGAGAAAGAATGGTCTCACGAATCTGAATTCTACGCATATCCGACTCAGACACATCACCGGAAATTTCACCGGTTTGGATTGTCTCACCATTAGTAAAAGTCACAGTTCCACGGAACGGGTCAATATCTGAGATTGTATATCCCTTATACTGCTCCATTTCCTGAGATACATAGTAAAGGTCATCGCCAACGCCAAGCATACGGGTTTCACGGTTAATGGACTTGTTATAACCGATTTCCAGCTCAATACGAGCCATTGGCGGCTTCTTAGAAGAAAGAACAATCTGCTCCAGGAATAGATAGCTGTCTGTTCCACGGAAGTTTTTCACTTCAAATCCCTTAACTTCAATTTTCTTAACCAAACGCTTATTAAACGCATCCAGAGCATCCAGTACATAAACGGTATTATGCTGCACGGCATGAGTTGCAGAGTAGTTCAGCGTAAACAGAGGGTTAAAGTTCTTCAGAGCCTTCTGCGTAACGGCTCCACCCATTTTCTGCGGCTCATCCAGAATAATGATTGGTCTGTTCGCTTTGATAACATCAATCGGACGGCGAGAGCCAAATTCATCACGCTTAGAATAAATAATACGGGCTTCTTTGCTTCTGCCATCTTCTTTCAGAGAAGATGCAAACGCCTGCGTATTGATAATCATTACATTGATGCCGGAGCTGGACGAAAAGTTATCCAGCTGATTCAGGTTAGAACTGTTGTAGACAAAGAAACGGGCTTTCTTGCCGTAATGCTCCATAAAGTGATCAGCGGTAATTTCAAAGGACTTCTTCACGCCCTCACGAATGGCAATCGAAGGCACAACCACAATGAACTTACTCCAGCCGTACCTCTTGTTCAGCTCGAACATAGTTTTGATATACACATAGGTCTTACCGGTGCCGGTCTCCATTTCGATATCAAGACTGCATCTGCCCAAATCCTTTACAAGTGCTTTGGACTGCTTAATATTGTTTTGGCTTTGAAGCTTTTGAATATTGATTAAAAGTTGCTCATCAGATAACTCAATCAATTCGTTCTTGTAGCCGGTATCATCATCCATATCGTAGATATTCAGTTGATGAGATTGTCCCATATCAAGAGAATATTGCTGATCCATATCAACATTCAACCGCATCTGCTGATTTTCCTGTTTTTTGCCCAAGTCTCGGATATAGCTGATTTTATCGTGATATCCCTGACCTTGAAATACCTTTACAACCGCATCGACGGCATCGGTTTGGTATTGCTGTATCTTAAAGTTAAATTTCATCTTCCGGGCGCACCTCCTGTTCCAACATAAGAAAACGGTCAAAGTCGCTCTCATACAGACGATCCTGAATAATACGGTACTTTTCGTATTCCGTTTCCGCATGGAGTTTGGCCTGCTCTGCACTGATTTTTCCTGGGCCTGTGAGCAGTTCATTTCCATTAAACTCCAGGAAACCGTCCAGGCGCTTTGCCCAATCCTCCATACTCATAGGGATTTTCCGCTCGGCTTGCAGCTCTGCATAATCCAGATATAACGATACAATCCGCTCCAAATAATTCATTTCTTCTTTGCTCAGATAGTTTTTTGCAATCGTCACATCGGCTTTCAGAATTTTTCCATCTGGAGCGTTCTCCCAGGTAGTCAACCCCATGTGTTCCTTATTTGCGTCAGCACGCTCCACAATCAGTTCTGCCGCTGTATGGCGATGAACGGCAAAGTGCATTTTGTTCTGAACCGTCTGGAAGAACAGACGGGTAGTTTTTGCATTTTTGTCATAATCAAAGGCTGTTGCATATAGATCCGTTACCTTCTGATAGAACTTCCGTTCCGACAGACGGATTTCCCGAATCTGCTGCAACTGGCGATCAAAATATTCGTCTGTGAACATATGGCCTTTTTTCAGCCGTTCCACATCCATTGTCCAGCCCTGAATGGTATGGTCTTTCACAATTTGTCCTGCCCACTTGCGGAACTGCACCGCCCGCTGATTGTTCACTTTAAAGCCCACGGCAATGATCATTTGAAGATTGTAGTGGTCCTGGCTTCGGCTGACCTGTCGATTTCCCTCGGTTTGAACTGTCAAGTATTTCTTGACAGTTGCCTCTGGTGTCAGCTCGCCGTCTACATAGATTCGATTGATATGCTGGGAAATCGTCTGCTTGGTTACATCATACAGCGCTGCCATCATCTTCTGGGTCAGCCAGATATTTTCGTCCTCATACCGCATTTCAAAACTGGCATCGCTCTCCCCGGTGGAAGCCACGAAAGTCAGATATTCTGCTGCCGAGCTACGAATCGGTAATTCTTTTTTCTCAACCATATTAAAGCACCTTCCTTACTGTGTCAGGACTGTAGGTTGCAAAAATCTGCTCGAAGTTTGTAGCAACACTGTCGTTTGCCAAGGAGCTGTCACGCATTACGAAGTAGTAAGGCTGTTTCTGAGCGATCGCTTTGATTGTTTCATCACTGACATCCTTATCAAAGCAGGCAATCAGGAAGCCGTCCGCTACATCAAAGACCTTTTTGCCGGCAATGGTGGTTTCCTCGATTTTACTGGAAAGTTCAACACCCAAATCCAGCATCACCTGGAACAGCAGATCCTCCGGGCTTCTGTCCTCCTTGATGTTATCTGCCATCAAATCCAGCAGGTTCATATCAAAATCAGCAGGACTATAGTAGACATCCTTCATGTTGGAGGTATCGCATTTCAGAACACGGAAACCAACATCGAGGTTCTGTGCAGTAAGTCCAGCTTCTTCCTTGATTTTTGCACCTGCACGGCGAATGCGCTCTTTACCGATTTCGCAAATTGTATTGTACCCTGCTTTATTTGCAGTACCTTTTTCGTCACAGGATTCAGGTAGTTGTACCATAACATATTTTACATGTCTCCCTTTATCCACATTCATCTGCATAATTGCATGAGCAGTTGTTGCTGACCCTGAAAAGAAATCCAGAACAATAGAATCATCTCTGAGGTTTGCCAGAGTCAAAAGACGTGTCAATAGTCTTACGGGTTTTGGACCTTCAAATGCACCAGCATCCAAAAGTTTCGTAACTTCTTTTGCACCCTCTTGGCTATGACCTACATCTTTGTAGAACATAATAGATGTTGGAGCCATTCCATCATACTTCAACTCAGTAAGGAATCTTTTTATACACGGAACACTATTGCCATCTGCTCCAAAATATATTCTATTATCTTGGAGTCTCTCCAAAAATGCATTTTTGGAGAGACTCCAGCAGCGTCCTGCTGGAGGCTCTATTACTCGCCCCGAAGGGGCGGTAATAGGATAATCACAGGCAGCGTTATATGTTTTAACAGACATATCACTCGGCTTCCAAACTCCTCTTGGATCGTTATCAGGATTTTGATAACGTGCATTAGCTTCCTCTGTACGTGGCAAACGCCCAATGACAAAGCTGTTGAGATTTCTGGCATACATCAGTACATAATCGTGACTGTTGGAAATAAAACGGGCATCATTTTTTGGTGCATATGCTCTTTCCCATATCAACTGTGCAACAAAATTTTGCCCACCAAACACTTCATCGCAACATTTTTTCAGGTTCTCCTGCTCGCTATCATCAATACTGATAAAGATAACACCATCATCAGTCAACAAATCTTTAGCAATTTTCAATCTTGGGTAAATCATATTGAGCCAATCGGTGTGGAATCGACCATTACTATCCAGATTTTTTACCAGTCGGTTACCCTCATTATCGAACTGACCACTATTTGCCATGTATTCTTCTGTGCTCTGTGCAAAATCATCCTCATATACAAAGTCATTTCCAGTATTATAAGGCGGATCAATATAAATCATCTTGATTTTGCCGAGATAAGTTTCCTGCAAGAGCTTCAATACTTCCAGATTATCGCCCTCAATGTAGAGATTTTCGGTAGTGTCGAAGTCCACACTTTCCTCACAGCAAGGGCGGAGCGTCTTATTGAGTGGGGCATTGGCAAGCAAGATGGATTTCTTCTTGTCCGGCCAAGTGAACTGATAGCGTTCCTCATTGCCATCCACCACTGTGCAGGAGATTTCCTGCATCAGCACATCCTTATCAATGGCACGAACCACTTCGCCATTTTCGTCGATTGTTTCTGTCACAGCATTGGGAAACAACGCCGCCAACTTCTTAAAATTTTCATCGGCCTTGTTGGGCGTGTGCATCTTCAACCTATCCATGATATATTTTCTCCTTTATCGTGTTTTCACCAAGTCATATCCCAAAGCATCATTTTCGCTCTTGTCGTAAGCATTGTTGATGTATTTATTAGGATCTGACAAAAAATCTTCTTCCGTAACATAGGCTATATATGATCCAGTCAATGCATTTACCGTCTTACACTTCGTGCAAGAATAAACCTTTGGATTCTGATTGAATCTGTTATTGTTAATGATGTCGTATATCTTCGTTTCATCATAGCTTATATATAAGCAACCTGGTGTTAGAATATAAATAGTACAAGTCAAAATGAGAATTCCTTATAAGAAAAATCATGGT
>ENA-OPEV01000642-OPEV01000642.1-human-gut-metagenome-genome-assembly--contig:-NODE-642-length-22348-cov-4.372180_pt1 | contig 22348 bp, 32 predicted proteins | sample MGYA00241637_ERZ501537 | MGnify/ENA primary metagenome ERZ501537 (study PRJEB25962, sample SAMEA1972159) | human gut metagenome | biome: human gut; feature: human-associated habitat; material: faeces...
CTGCCGTATCTGCTATCTTTGCTGCGGTATTGATCACAAACTGAGCTGCCTGCTGTATCAGTGCCGCTGTCCCCTGTGCCAGATTTACTACAAAATCCTTAGCATACATAGCAACAATAGCTGCTGTCTCTATCTTATCTGCTATAAGTGCTGCCGTATGTGTTGCAATAGCAGCCGCATTTGCCACAAATCCAGCTACCATTCCAGAAAGCATTGATACAACACCACCAGCATTAATGATGAACTCACCCAGTTTTACAATTTCCCAAGCTCCAAAGAAAGCAGCAACAATTCCGATGGCTCCATCAAAGCGTGTTTGTGTTTCAGTTATCCAGTCTACAACTGAAGATATTGCCTCTGTAAACGCATCAAATACCGGCTTTGCAACAGTATCATAGGCTGTATTCAGGCCGTCCCATATCTTATCAACTAATTCTTTCAGTTTATCAAATATAGGCTGCAGTTCATCTAAAAGTCCCTGTATCCGTTCTTTGATCTGACCTGTGTTATCGGTTATAGGCTTTGTTATAAGTTGGATAAAATCCCGGATAAATTTGCCACCCAGTTCCGTAACTCCCATGAAAGAACTACTGAAAATTCCTATGATATCAGCTGTGATCTGTTTTGCTGAGTCACTACGGAATACAGTAAATATGTCTGCAATGGAAGCAGTGAAATTTCCAACCAGTGTAGCAATCTCACTGCCAACATTAAACATCTGGATCAGATAATCCTTAATACGGTCCTTATTTTGTTCCAGGTATTTACTGATACCACCCAGAAGATTATCTGCAATCGTCGCACCAATGCTGGCTACCGATCCGGCTATCTGTCCCAATGCATATGAAAATGTATTGGCGAAATTTAAAGCTGCTGCCTGTACACCTGGATCAGTAAAAATATCTTTCAGACTGTCTTTTATGGATTTGATACTGTTCTGGATCGAATCAAATACAGATGTGTCACCAAAAGCATCCCAGAAGCCACTTGTGAAAGAGTCTTTTAACTGGTTCATCAGATCCGCTATCTTCTGCAGTTTTCCGCTAACTACATCTTCCTGTTCTGGAAGTGTTCCCATATCAAAGTCATCTGCGTTGTAGCCGCCAGCTCCACCGCCTCCGGATCCGCTTCCACTATCAGATCCGCTGTCCGGATTTATAATATTTAGCTCATCAATACCTGTAGTTGCCGATTTTATATCCTTTGCAGCTTTCTTTGCGGCGCTTCCAATACCTGATGTGGCAGCACCTGCTTTATCCGCTGCTGCAGCGATCGCTTCCATTCCTGCTGCAGTCTCTGTAATGTTTCCGTCTTTTTTGCCACCTGACAGCATTGCTACAAAAGCTTTAAAAGCATTTGCCATGCTCAAAAGCTTTCCAATGATCGTGTTGATCACCTGGATCACCGGAGATAAAGCGGCTATAAGTCCCTGGCCTATGGTTGCTCTTAAACTGTCAAACTGCAGCTGTAAGATGCGGACCTGGTTAGCCCATCCTGTAGATGTCCTGGAAAAGTCACCCGCTGCGGTTGTCAGCTGATCCTGTACGAACTTATACCGCAGGGCAACTTTTTCTGCCTCTGACATCTTCGCTGTAGTCTTGCCAAAACCGGTGGCCAAAGCATAACTGTCAAGAGCAGTCTGTGTCATGACAATGCCCAGATCTTTCAGGCTCTCTGTCTCACCGGTAAACACCGATTTCAGTTTTGTATACGCCTCATCCTGGCTGATGTTATAGAAGGATGCCACATCACCTGCCAGCCCGGTAAGAGTCGTGGACATGTCATATGCAGCTTTCTCACTGAAACCAAAAGCCTTTGCCATAGCACCGAAAGTACCGGTAAACTGCTTTGCCATGGTCTCAGACAGACCAAACTGAGCGGCAGCATTCTGAGCAAATTTATCTACCTGTTTACTCATTTGAGAAAACGTAACATCAACTACGTTCTGGACCTCTGCCAGATCAGAGCCTAGTTCTATGCAGGACTTTCCAAAATCGAATATTTTCTTAACTGTAAAAGCAGCAGCAAGGGCTTTGCCTGCCTTCTTTGCCAGATTTTCTATTCCTAACATCTGGCTATTGAAATCGTTTTTATTTACAACCAGGTCAAGCCCGATCTGTCCTACGCTGTCTGCTGCCATATATGTCACCTGCCTTTTTTATTAAGACAGGCACATCGGCACAGCGTCTTAGATCTTTAACTCAAATATCTTTTTGCACTCTTTATTTTTGCATTTAAAAAAGATGCCCTTACATTTGGCATCTTCTGACTTCATTGCATTGACCGGATACCCGCAGTACGGGCACCGGACTTTTTCCTGCTTTACTCTTTCAATTTCAACCACCTCCGAAGCAGTCAGCCATAAACTGTTCCAGCTTATCCATAGCCTTTTCATATGCTTCTTTTGTCATGCTCTCTGCTTTCCTGTCTCTCCATTCGTTATAAATACGTTTCTGATCCGGTGTGAAACGCTTGATTACTTCCTTATCTGTTTCTGATCGGATCGCAACCATGCGCCCAAGGGGAGTATCGGGAGACAGGCCAGCCAGCAGGGAACGAAATTCATCCCAGCTGACTGTTTCAAATTCTTTGGTCCTTATGCGTAACCCGTACTGCGTAAGAAAACTGGAAACGATCAGGTCCCAGTCCTCAAGTAGATCGTAGTACGGGTCACTGCTCTCCCTGGCTTGTAATATCTCCTGTGATCAGCTTCATAGCTTCGTGGATAACGGTCATCCAGTCAGGCACCAGCAGCTTGAATGAATTAATTAACTTCCTGCTTTTTTCCGGGAATACCAGTTCGTATAATTCATTCATATTTTTTTCCGAAGCCCCACCATTTTTTGTAATATTGAGAACTTTCATCATGGTAGGTGCATCTGCATTTACTTCAATTTTTTCCCCTTTGACCATCAAACACGGATTTCCATCAAACGTAAGCTTGTCTGTAATATCTACTACTTTTGCCATCTTTTCTTCCTCCTTATGCTGCCTCTGCCGGTGTAAAGGTTGGCTTGCCATACAGCGTTGCAGTAAATTCCAGTGCATCTGCTGCGGTTGTATCACCACCGCCTGGGGTTGTAACGTTGATAACCACAATTCCTTCCAGCTTGGCGCCGGATACCATGGTCCATTCAAATTTCGTCATGACGTCCTTCCCCATCTTCATGGCAAGCCCTGCAATATAATCATTTCCAGGATCACCAACAGATCGTTTGCCCTTAAAATCAATAGAAAATTTTTTGCCTGTTACAATGCTTTTTGCCCATCCCTCTGCATCCATTGCATACCATTCTTCATTCTGGCCATCAATGGCAGGGGAAAAGTTTTCAAGATCGGCCGGCATCACCATCTGCTCAGATGTACTGTCTACGCCCTTAGTACCGATCTTAAACTGATTACTGTGTACCGGATATACTACTCCTGGCATATTCTTGTCCTCACTTTCTTTGATAAATTAAATCCAGCCAGATCACATATTCATATACACCATTATCATCTGTGCCTACATCCTGCGGTTCCGGAACCATCAGATTAATGTAGTTGATGTGGGTATCTCCTATGCTCAGGCTGGATATGTTTCTAAGTTTCTCAAACAGCTCATAGGCTGCTGCTTCACTCTCCGGCTTGTCCCTGTTCCAATGGACCAGAAGAGAAATAGCCCTAGTATCGTAAGTCGTGTGTTCTAAACCACCCAAAGCAATATTGGGCGGTCCAGATCCGCTGCGACTATAAATACCAATGGATTTTTGTTGCTTATTATCCAACTTACCAATATAAACATGATCAGCTGATGCTACACCCAGACCGGAGATCCAGTCCTGTATGTCAGTTAATCGCAGCATCATACGCCACCTGCCTTCTTATAAAACTTTTTAAAGGCTTCCTTGCAAAAATCAGAGCTGACTCCTCCCGGAAGCCACGGATCAAACCATTTACCACCCGCAAAAGGATTTTCATACTTCTGGAAATGATATTCCGGATGATAATACAATCGCCTTGCATAAGGTGTGCTTGATACAATGCTTACCTTTCCGCTGGCAGACCCACTGCGGTCCACAAAGGTGCTTTCATTCTGCAGATTGCCGGTATCAAACGGCATGATCTGAGCCTGCACCACTTCTGTATGCAACGCTTCTGCTGTTTTCTCCAAAGCAACTACCGCTGCCTGTGTCATCTGATTAATACGTGGCATATTCAGCTTTATAGTTGATTTTACCTGCATCAGATCACCTCCAGGCTACAGTAGTTTACCGTACCGTCCGGGTTCCTGTTCTTACAGCCCTGTTCAATCCGACGTTCTTGACCAAATACAGTTAATGTGCCACCGCTTAAAGACGGCATATCCGGTGCAATGTCTCCTGTAAAAAGCGCTGTACCTGTGATCTGCACCAGCTTCTTTTCTGCTGTCAGAATAGTCTTGGCTTTATCCTGGAAATTGCACATCAGATCTGCATCCAGGCTGTACTTCGGTCTTCCCTTATTATCCAGTTCTTCCGATTCCAGGTGGACATGCACAGGCGTCTTACAGAGCCTTTTAGGTACTAAACACGGATATTTCATAGTCTCACCTCGCTAAACGGCAGCAAAGGCCTGTCTGGCACAGCATAGTGTAGACATCCCGCTTCATGGCAACCCCTTTGTCTGTAAACACGTTCCAGGAACTGCCAAACTGAGCAGACACTCCGTTGATGCTGTAACTCTGCAGGATCGTATTAATCTCATCTGCGTTTTCTGTTTCAAAGTCAGCCTGCTGGCAGACCACTTCCCGGATCAGGTCCTGTTGGAATGTTGTCAGATTAGAAAAACCCCGACCTACAATCCGGTTGTAAGTCAGGGAGTCAACGTGGCGGCTGGCCTGGCGGAGGGCCTTGATAAGATCACCCTCAGGTACAATGCTGCCGCCGTATTCTTTCTGGTAATATTCTGAGGTTACATACGGTTCGTAGGCCATATTACTGCCCTGCTTTCTTTTTAACAGGTTTTACTGGCACTTCCTCCGCAGGTTCTTCATTTACTGGTTCTTTAATGTCCGTCTCTTCTGTGCTATCCGTTTCAACTCTATAGCCATGGCTTTTAAACCACTCGATCAGATACGGATCATCCGTTTCCCCCATGCCACTACAAAACGGTACAGAAGCGGATACACCGGTATATTCTTTATTGGGGCTGTAAATTTTCATACCTCTACACCTCCTATTTTACCTTGATTCCGCGGAATACACCTGCGGCTTTGGATGCCTTTAATGCAATGGCTGCATTCATTTCAACTTCGCCTTTCTTTACCGCACCTGCTGTAGTAAAGTCTGGAAGCCAGGTCTGCACAGGCGCTACACCAGCAAAGGAAACTGCATGCAGTCCATCCATGCCAAGGCGTGCCACATAGAGGGAAGTTTCTCCACTGGTGCCATTAATGCTAATAACTTCATCATTGGTTCCTGGCTTGGTCTTCATATCAATGAATGGAATACCACCATAACTCTCAACCTGGTTACCCCAGTTGTCCTTTGTTACAGAATACATGCTGGCGCGTCTTGCACACGCTCTCAGCTTTGCGATCAGTTTGTTGTTTCCAGCAATGAAAGAAGGGGTACCGTCTAAACCGCCAAGGAACTCATCCAGCATATCTAAAAAATACTGGAAATTCTTCGTAACCAGTTCGGAAGTAGACAGATCAATGGTATTGCCTTTATTGTATTCTGTGCTGCTGCCGGTCAGTGCCTTATCAAGGCCATCAAATGCTTTTGTATTTACACCACTGTCACCATTGATAAAAGTATCATTAAACAGGGCCTGTGCCGCTTTAATCTTCTGTGCCTGCTGCAGTTCTACTTCGCTTACAATACCTCCCATGCTTGCAATCACACGGTCAATCTCATAAGCACCACCAAATAATTTGATCTCAACCGTATGTCTTTCTTTGGTAACCTCAGATGGTGTATATTCCTTATTGATCTCTCTGAACTCAGCTGTTGGCTGTGTTTTTAAACGAGTGTAAGAGTAACTTGGAGTTGCTCCGCCACCTGTAGGAGATACTGCATCATCAAACGGAATATGTTCCAAAATCCAGTTGGATTTCTGGAACTCATCGATCACGCCCATCTGCAGGTCATCCTGCACATTCTTTTTTGCTTCTTCAAGTGTAATAGCCATTGTTTATTTACTCCTTTCCTTCTGAACCCATGTTCAGTTTTGCTGCAATTGCTTCTTTCATACTCATACGGCCTTCACCACCAGATCCACCATTATCCTTTGGATTTAAACGGAAAAATCCTTTCTTTCCACCGTTATCTTCTGCTTTGAAAAGAAATGGTTTACTTTCTTTTAATGCCTTGACCTGCTCATCCAGTCCGGTTACCTTACCATCATCTCCAAGAATCAGCTTATTTCGGTCTACAAGTCCGGCAACAAGATCACTGTCCTGTGCTGATGCAGATACCGCCATACGAATCGCATAAGTCATTTTCAAATCATCCATTTCCTTCTGGTTATCCAGATCTTTCTGTTTGTTCTGAGCCTGAAGGTCCGCAATCTGCTGTTTCAGTGCCTCATTGTCCCCCGCTGATGCTTTTAATTCTTCTAGCTGTGTCTCACGCTCCTGGACAGAAGTTTCCAGCTGCTTGCGTTTCTGCTCTGTAGCATCAAACGTTTCTTTAGCAACATAGTTCTCTAATTCCTTTTTCGATTCCTCTGCTGCTTTCTTTGCTAGGCTTTTTTCAATGCCAAGCGCTTCAAACTGTTCCTGTGTCATGTTATTTGCTCTCCTTTCTGGTAGTTTTACGTCATTCCGGACCATTTTGAAGCATAAAAATAACACCCAGGACTTGCCTGCGTGCTTACTGCTCAATCTTATTACATTTGGTACACCGCCGTACATAACCCCCATAAGGACCGGAAGCCCTACTCCAATGCTTGCGGTAGTGGTGGCAGCATTCCTTTTTCTTGAAAAACATCTGCCGGATCCACGATAAAAGTCCCATAAGATCACCTTCTTTCATTTGCGACGTCGCAATTTATAGATCTATTTAACTTCAATTTCCGGGATTAACCTTTCAGGATAAAATACCAATTCATAATGATACTTGTCTGTTCCTTTCGGCTCTGTCTGCTCCATTACATAGCAGGTCCAGTCATTCAGGTAAATATAATCCTTATAATACTGGTCATCACCTGTTTTAATGGTCACTATCAGTTCATTTGAACTATTATTGCTAAGAGCCATATAACCTTCGGCCTGGAGCATAACCGTATCCGTTCTTGCATTGGTAACTGTAATTCTGCGATAAATATTAAATTCATTCGCATCTTTTGATAAATTATAGTTTACTGTGTGTGCTGTTGAACACCCTGTCATTCCAAACATCACAGATAATGCCACTCCAAATGCTAAAATCTTCTTTTTCATCTTCTTAATCTCTCTTTCCTAAAAATGGGTACAAAAATACCACCGGCCTGATGACTGGTGGTATCTATTCTTGTTTCGGTCTCTCTGGATCCATTGAAAGCTTCATATCACATTCTGGAGAATCGCAATAAAAAAAGTAGTTTCCTTTACACTTAATATGACCTTTTTTACATTTAGGACATACTGGATTTTTTCCTGCTCTTGCATCCAACAGCATTCTATTACGGCTATCCATCTTCGTCCTCATTTCTTCTAATGTCACAATATCACCTACTTTCTCCATGGATACTCCGGATAAAGCTCATTTACTAACTTAAGTATATCTTTTTTCTCTTGGGAAGTCAATTTATTTGATCTCTTTCGATGTTTCACTTCTTGAGCAATACAAACGGCTTCCGACCATTGATCTCCGCCAATTCCATACTTTCTATGCGTTGCTTCATGTATGAGGACTTCTGCTGTTTTTTCTATTGTCTTTGTCCTATCTGCAAAAATTCTTATCACGTCATCTTCCACGTCATAAAATCCCAATTCATTATACGGATTATCAATGCCATAAACAAATTGAACTGAAACATTATTCTTTTCCAGATATTCAGACATCTCTTTTCCGATGTCTGATTTTAGCATATTTTTCTTGATATTATGTGGTTTTATAACATCATTCTGCCCAAAATTATATGTATAATAAATACCTTCGTTTTCTTTTAGCCTTGCCCATTTGTTACGTTTTAGTTGGTATTCTGCTTTATTTTTCATATCTAATGAATACTCAGCCAATCTTCCATACTTTTCTTCCTGACGCTGTGCATACTGCTGTCTGGCTTCCTGCTGGTTCTGAAGCCCAACTGCTTCCAGTTCTTCTTTAGTCCAGGTATCATCTGCTGTGGAAATGCCCGGAAAATATGTAGTATGACTGTCTTTACATCTTGGATGATAAAGCCCTTTACTGATTGCGTAACTCATCAACGGATATTTCTTGCCTGTCTCCGGATCCACACCGTTCTTGCTGCCACCACTCCATACATCATCGATCAGGACCTTACCAACAAAAGGAAGGCACTTAGGACACGGATTGCCACGCTTTGCCATAATAACTGTAGCAATGCCCCATTCCTTACGCTTTTCTCCTTCGCCTTGCAGGTAAGCTCGCTTACTGGCTGGGGGGTTTTGATCGCCATATCGGCATAATCTGAAAGCGTATGCCTGGCACCATTGGCATATTCCACACAGTTAAGGCCACGGGACAGCATATCTTTTGTAGCCATGTCCACAGCCTTTTCGTAGGTCCCGGCGCCAGTATTGGCATACACCTGGGCGTTGAAGATTGCTTTTCGGTAATCATCATTTGCCTTACGGAGTACTGCCGTTTCTGCCTTCTCCATATCGTCTATGGTAGCTTTGATCAGTGATTCCAGCTTGCGGTCATTCAGCTTGAAAAACTCAGCCGTAGCTCCCGATACAGTTTTCTTAGCCCCCTTAAAGCCTTTCTTAATTGCCTGAAGTATACGCCTTTCCTGCTGCATACCGCCTTTTGACCGTGACATCCGGATCAGACTGTCAATCTGGTCATTAATGCTTTTAAACTGCTTGCTGTATTTCTTCTGGTTATGAGCTTTGTATTTTTCCAGGGCTTTTAACTGCTCTGCCTGCCACATAGACCAGTTATAACCCTCTTTGGTTTCCTCTGCCCGATGCCGGTCCATGTTCCGGATCATAGAAGCTATCAGCTCATCTTCTATCTTCTGAAAAGCTGCAGCAAGGTCATATTCATTCTTTCCTGGCATCATCCTTCACCCGCTGCATTACCTTGACCTGCATCCCCATTACCTCCCAGATTAACGTCAAAAATACCGGCAGCCATGTTGACTCCCGGTTCTTCTACCTCTGCAATGCCCTGTTCCATTTTCAGACGTGCTACCTCTTCTTCCTTTTCCTCTTCTGTCCAGGTATCACCATAAAGCTGGTCAACGGATGTTTCCAGGCTCATAATTCCATATTGCTTAGCCTTTCCTACAGTATCGACCGTTGTGCTAAAGTCTGGTGATGCATATTCGCCAAACTTTACCGTTGGTTCATAATCCCCCGGCGTTCTGTTACACATAACGTCATTACACTGCATGATCTTTTTTGCCAGTTCAGGAAGCGTTTCATTCAAGGCATCTACGATTTTATTCCTGACATGCAGTGTTACCTTTTCCTTCTCACGCTGGCTTTCTGCGTTATCCGTTTTCTTCAGGTCAATTCCAAGAGTAGACGGAGACATGATCCCCTGAAGAACCATATCCAGGAAGCTTGTATAACTGTTCACATATGCTTCATAAGAAATCTGTGGCTGGGATACTTCTACCTGATGACTTGCACCCTCCGACATGTTATCTCCGATTGCAATAAAATCATTATCGAATGGATTAGCCGGAAGCAATTCGCCTGTAGTTTCATCCCGTGGTATCAGGTTTTCTGGAATATAGCGCTTAATACGTCCCATACGGATTGCATCGACCCACTGGCTTATTACTTCATCCAGGCCGTCAATTACGTCTGTCTTGCTATCAAACAGAGCCTTTCCCCTCCCTTTGTATTTCACGGAAGAAAAGATCCGCAGCGGAACCGCAAGCATTATGTCTCCTGGCACACCAACATCAAACAGATGTGCTGTTTCTGGCAGCCTCTTTAACTCCGTTTCTTTCCCTGCATCATCGTACAATTTGTATATGATATATCCATTGCCATATGCCTCTTCCAGCCGAAAATTCTTATTTCCGTCTTTATAGTCAGTATAAAATTTGATCTCTTTAAGCCGCGAATGAACATATACAAAATCTACATTTTCAGCATCATAAAATTCTACGATCGGATACTCACTGCATTCGTCTGCCGTTATTTTAAACGCCCCGTCACCTGAAGCCAAAGCTCCCGCAATGCCTTCTCCGATCACGTCATTTAATCTTTCTTCCTGGAAAATCTTATCCCAGAGTTCTTCTAAACCTTCCTGGTCATATCCAAAAGAAATACTATTCATATCTGCCAAAACAATATCTTTATATCGATCAATAACTGCGGCCACAATACCGCCATGCATTTTTCTGACACTTCCCTGAGCTTTGGCTGCCCAGAAACGCGCTTTTTCTACACTCCAGCGTGCAGTTTTCTGAAAGTATTGCTCAATCTCTGCAGAATCTCCACGATACCACAATTTATTCCGGATCACATTAGCCTGAAAGGTATGTGGCTCAATGATCACCACCTCCCTGTCCTGCCTTGTATCTATCCGGAACAGCTTTTTAACAAAATTCTGAATCCAGTTCATTCTTATCATCCTCTATAAATCTTACTCTGGTACGGAATCCATGCATATTGTACGGAATTGACCATATGATCATGACCGTCTTCCGGTGTGTTATCCTTATCTTCCTGCCAGCTATATACTTCTAATTCATGTATATAATTTGGACAAGTATCAAGCACATAGAAGCACGGATCGTTATCTTCTTCATAAGCCAACCAGCCAAGCTGCATATTGATGCGGTCTATGATCTCCATTTTTTTCCAGGCATCATTCAACACATACATGCAGCCATTCCTGCGTTTGTATTTATTCCACTCCTGCATCGTTGCCTGATCAGCGTTATCCAGGAAGGCATTCCGGGCTAGTCCCCATTCTTTTCGATTCCGATCCATGAAAGCAACAATGTTTACTACCGTATCAGAAGGTGCAAGCGGTTTTTCCAGCTCTGCATTGCTGTATACCTTTTCATCTAATACAATGCATCTGCCTTTATTGGTGATGCCGATAAAAGACAATGCTATTGTATCCGGGGACTTCTGGGAGTAGGATGTATCAATCCCAGCTGAAAAGTACATGAAAAATTCCTGCTTTTTAGGTCCTGTTGATGCCTGAACGAATTGTTTCGCCCATTCTTTGGATTTTACATGCACCTTCCTGTTAAAATTTGAGAACACCAGACCAGTTGCTTTACCCCGCAGCCCCTGGATCTTATTCTTCCAGATCTTCGTGCCTTTCGGCGTGTTAGCCAGGATCTTGTCCAGCTTTTCCTTAGGCAGACCCAGGTTATGGACAAAAGAAAAGAACCAATGCACCCATCCATGCTTTGGCTCTTCTTTCAATTCATCTTTAATTTCCTGAGGCGTTTCCTCTTCCCACTCCGGCAGAGGCCGTGAGCAGTTGATGTACTCTTTATACACCGGAAGGGAAGGATCATCTGGATTTAATGTAGCCATCAGGTAATCACAACGCATGGCCGCCTCTCGTACAAAGTCTATATCAGCTGTATTAATTTCATCGATATACAGGCAGCCATACTGGCCGCCCAGAGCCTTCTGCCACTTCTTCTTGTCACCGTATCCCATGACGTATATGACTTTATCACCGCCGGAAGGATGGAAAAGGATATGCGGGATCTTATCATCCTTGGTTCCATTGCCGTTATACTCTACAAGGACACCAAAATCGTCCACAATGCCCAGATCCTTGTTGATGATGTTCTTCTCAGCAGTACCAGTATCCTTGGCAGCTATAATGTGCAGCTTCTTGGGAGACTCTGCCACTTTCAGCATGAACTTAAACAGCCCTACTGTGGTTTTTCCGGCCGCTGTTGTCCCTTCCAGGAACTCTACCGGTGCATCACATCTGAGAAATGCTTTGTATTTATCTGATAACAACAAACGTTCTGCACTCACTATCCACCACCACGCATCTGCCGGATCAGGTCATCCAGCTTAGTCTGCTCTGCTTCCAATCCTGTAACTTCCAGCTTATCCTTAAACATGCCAAGATGCCGTCCCAGAAGCTCCAGAGCCTTTTCTTTATCATTCAGTTTGAGTTCTATACCGTTCTTTCCTTCTTTGATTCCGGCAATAGCCTTGATCTGATTCTCTGATAGCTTACTGGTGTCCGTCAGGATCACGTTTCCATGAGAGATCTGTACAAAGTCTGTAGCCTTGGCAAAGGCGATCGCAGCCAGTTCTTCAATCACGCGGTCCTGTGTGACCTCCGTCCGTTTCTGGCGCTCCTGCATGCGTTCTGAGATATAAGCCGCAACCTTAGCATTTCTTAGCAATCGACTTGCATTAGCCGCTGCTATATCATCATTCTTCACTCTTGGATAAGCGACCTTGTAAGCCCGCGTGGCATTCAGGTCAATGAGATATTCATCTGCAAAAATCTTCTGTTTTTCTGTCATTTGGGCTCACCTCGCTTTCGCCGGTTTTGAGTATAAGAAAAGGAGCCACGCTGGGTGGCTCCTACTTTTTAGCATCATATGTATTTATAAGGTTAGCTGGCTCATCATTTATTATGATTATATCCCACCACTCTCCTTTTTCCACAATAATACGCTGTATATCCATATCAAACTGCTGTTCGTATTCATTCCCAAACATATCTTTAAATCCAAAATCTAAATGAATTGTCTTAGGATACCCGTTAATAGAATCATTATTTAAAAACTTAAAGTTTTCTTGAATAATTCTATTAGATCCTTTAGGAATTGTACCTATCATTTTATGCGTTTGTTCAATTGTCCCGTATTTACAACTTTTTAAAAATACTTTTTGAGCTGGCCCTAAACCAATATTACAAATTTGTAAACTAATATTTAGCCTATAGCTATAAGTATCTTTTTCTCTATCTGTGGTAACCCCATTACATAATAAATCCTTTTCATACGTTATAAATGTCTTCCCAACAACTACATAATCAAATACTGGCATTACTTGCAATCGTTTTTCTTCTTTTCTTGTTTTCTCTGAATCCTTAATAGTCCAAAAGAATACCTTAACTGTAATTATGCCACCGCTTACACCTCCAAAATAATTTCCCCAAAAACCAATCCAATCACTGCTTTCTTTGATGCTGGACAAAAAAGTACATATTCCATTCAATCTTTGAGGTGGATTATTGATTGGCGTTATTAAACGAATCGTTAAAAGTGGGAAGAGCACTGCTATTACTAGCAACAATATTATTCCCATCCAAAAACGACCATTTTTAAATTTGCCTAAAAGACATTTTGCACATTTCATAAATTCTTCCCCCTTCAGTGTTGTCTTATTATACATAAAAATTCTTTCGATTTGCAAGCAAAAATTCAAAAAGGAGGAGAAAATACCAATAGCAACTAAAATCATCGGAACGGAAGGACTCGAACCTTCGACACGCTAGCTTTAAGATCAACTGCTCTACCTCTGAGCTACGTTCCAAGGGGGAGGCAACAAGCTTTCGCCTGCTGCCTGGTGGGGTTCGACGTAAGCCGCCGGCCGTATGCCTTTGGCTTCCACTCTATTGTATTCCGAAGCAACCGAATAAAACGAACTTTTTACAAAATATTATGCTCTTTTAAATATTTATCCCTGATCATCAGCCTCGGATAGTCTGGACTATTACTGTATCCAATCTTTGCGGCAATCCTATCCCACGTCATTCCCTCTATGTAGAACATCCGGAACACATATCGTGCCTGACCGTCTTCAATAGATCTTATCCAGTCCTCCACAGCTTTACACCGAGCTTTCTTGTTATCCAGGATCTTCTCCCGGCGATCATGCAGCTTCCAGTCAAAACCAGAAACCGCTTCCGGCCTGGGATAACCTTTCCGGTAGTCCATAACAACACTGACGCCGATCCCGTTATCCCCTTCCATCATCTCTACCAGTTCCAATTCCAGGACTACTATCTCCCTCTTAAGCTTTCGGTAACTGCTCAGAAGCTTCCTGGTTATCTTTATTTTCGCCAATGGTATCACCTCCTCTTAACTCCGGATCTGGGCAGAAGCTTGTCCCTGCATAAGCCGGCATCCTGGCTGACCAGGTTGTAGGCTTCGGCCCGGTGATTATATTTTTATCAGCTGCGGCTATGGCACTGCGCCTTTGCAACTGGTTTGCTTTCCTCTGGGCATCTGACTTTACTAATCCCATTCTTTGCATCCTCTCCCTTCTTGCGCATGGTGGCTATTACATATTCCACGTTAGGGTTTATTCGTTTCCACATGGCTGGCCTCTCTCAATTCCAGTTTTTCCCAGCTTCATATGCTGCTTTCAACTTTTCAAAATCACATGACTCCATAATATTTGCCATTACTGCAATGGTCATTGTGTTTATTTCGTGCATAGTTTTTCCGAGTTTGATGCCATGTGGCATTACTGAACTATTACGAATTACCGCAAATAATGCCAGTTTATATTTTTCTTCTTGTGTCATTTTATCCTCCAAATCTTAATTTACCGCCATATAAATGAACGGTAAAAACAGAAACCACATAATATCGTCCACTGTTCTATGCTGAACCTCACCATATAGCAACAATTCTAAGCCCATCCAAATCAAAGCAAGCATTATCCATGCATATAATGTTTGTACAATTTTATCCATTAGTTTTTACCTTCTTTGCTGATACTCAACTGACAACTAAAAACTCAACTCAAAAGTCAATTTCTCTATTCAACTTTCTCAAATCGATCCATGTAATGATCTTGCCAGTCGGCATAGGCATCTGGCCTTTCTTCTACCTCTGCCTTGTATGGCTCTGGAAGCGGCATCCAGGCAGTTACTGTTGCCTCCAGATTCGGCCGTCCCATGCTATACCAGCCAATCTCCTTACTATATGTTGCAAGCACAAACGCATCTATAAGCCTTATGCTTCCATCTTTTCCATTACACTGCACCAACACTTCTTCATCTTCAGATTCTGGCAGCCGTTCTGTCGCTGGAATCCACCTATGCTCTTCCTTTGAAGCGGCTAAAAGCGTCATAGCCATAGCATAGTTCTTTATTAAATCCGCTATGCACTCCGGACTACCTCCTGTGTTTTCATAGTCCTTAAGTTTGCACAGCGCACCATACAGCCTTTCACTTACTTCTTTGGTGATTACCTGGCCTGCTCGCAACTGCTCCCACCTGACACCCTTCAGGCACCAGTTACCCAGCTCATCCTTTTCTGTTAATCTCTGCATTTCCTTCCTCCATCTTCTTCAAATACCCGCATACTGTACTTGGTGCAAGCTGCAGTTCCTCAGCGATCTGCTTCATACTCCATCCAGCATTGCGAAGCGCCTTCATTTTTCCAAAATCAATCTGCTTTTTGTTTGTTGCTTCTGACTTTGGTGACTCTGGCTTTTCCTTGGTTTCCGCAGCTGTCTCTGTTGGCTTCTCTTCCACTACCTTTGGCTTTGCTACTTCTCCCAGTTCCTTCTCAGCTGGCTCTGTCTCTCTTTTTTCTTCCTCCAGCACGATCCGGAAGAACTCACAGCCAGCCAGGATCTTCTTCAATGTCAGGAACTCATAATCATCCAGGTTCTTAGGTTCCGGCACTACCGGCTGGAGCACTCCTACCATCAGCCCTCTTTTGTGCAGTTCCAGTGCCTCATCTATTGCAATTTGTTTTATGATCATTGCCCTTCTCCTTTTTATTCAACGGACACCATCTCGGTGCGGTTTTAATAGTTAATTTATCATCATGTCTTTCTGTTCTGCAGATTATAGGATGAGGCTCACATTCACTCCGTGTAAACTTGGCTTCATCATGAAGGCAGTAATAACGCCCTGGCCTTCCGTTCATGTCATAAAATTTTTTATAGCTGCAGTCTTTACAGTTCATTTCTTTTCCCCTCTCTGTATCTCTTTCAGCTTTTCAATCAACGTTGTCCTGTTTGCCCGGCAGTCCCTAAAGAACTTTCCAGACTCCAGAAGATACTCCTCATTTGCTCCATACCCTTCCTTGTACCTCATGGCAACATCGGCTTTCCAGTCATAGAGCATGGAGTGATATGTCTTGATAACAAAGCTTGTTCCATCTGGAAGATCATACCGGTAATACCGTTCACCTGTCTCCTGGTTATCGATCCAAAGTGGCCAGGTCTCATACGCATCAATAAAAGCAGCTCTCTGGTCATTGTTTTTAAGCTGTGGAAGTTCTGGCTGCTTCGGTCTATCCTTTTTCTCTTCCAAATCTTCCAATTCACACAGCATGGAAGCCAAAGCACCTACTTCCAGTTTTTGCCTTCTTATATGCTCATCTGATTTATCAATGCCAGGAGCTTCCAGGCATTTAGCAAGAAGCTGCTTCTTTCTCTCTAGCAGTTCTCTCAGGAGTTCTATGTCTGTACGTTCTTTCGCTTCATTTGTGGAAGCTTCTGTATCCGTTTGCGACGTCGCAATTTCCTCCTCTGTTCCTGTCACATACAGCCAACCACATCTACAATTGCAGTCTTCCTTACATTCAGCACAGCATTTCACTCCATTAGCACCGCAGCAGTTGCAGTTTCCATACTTGCTTTTCCCAGTTATGCATGTCTTCGGCCAGTGCTGCCCTTCCTCTGCCTCTGGGCGATTAGCTGAGCTGTTGCATTCAAGCTTGCACTCCCCATGTTTGACACACTCCCAGCAGCACTCATGGGCACAGTCCGTTCCACTTCCGGGCTGGTGCATGTATTCTTCCGGTAAAGAGCACGCATATTCTGGGCGGTGTAAGCAATGGCCCATTTGCTGCTTTTCGGCAGCATCTATAGGTTCATTCCGCTGCTCATCAATAATATCTGCTTTCTCATCAAATTCCGATGACCATGGATCATACATACACAACAGCTCACTGGCAAGCCGACCATACTCAAGATGGATTTTTCCATTTTGCACCCTCCAGTCCATTCCGCCTGCAAAAGAATAAAAACTAAAATCATATTCCAAGCAACCTCTACCATATCCTTCATTCGGTGCCAATTCCTTCTGTATCTGCTTTGCTTTCTCTCCCGTGTTCTGCCCAGTACGCATAGCTCTCATTGCCCGTTTAAAATCACCAAGCTGATATTCCTTCCAGGCTTTGATAAACTCTCGGATCGTCATACTGTCCTGAGGTTGCGACATCGCAATTTCCGCATCTTCCTCTTCCATCAGCTCTGCAACCGGTATTTCCTGGCTAATAGGCTTACCTGCTGCCGGCTGAACCACACTTTCATCCTCTGCTGTCTCATCATCTTCCACACCAAACAGCTCCGCCGTTGATGCTTCAAAGCCTTCCGCCATCTCTTCCGGCATAACACCAGGGATATCTTTTAACTCTGTCTGCCCAGGTATCTCTATGTAAGGTATTTCCTTCGGTCTTGCCATGCTCCGGATCTCCCGGACCGTCATATCCGGTGTTACCTGCTCCAGCTGCTCATCACTTATGCCAAGCATCTCCTGTAGCTGACTTTTATTAAATTCCTTGAATTTTTCATCTATATACGGGCTATTTCCACCTTTAGAAAACTTCGTGTTCCTTGCAATGTATCTGGATACAGTAGACGCACTAAAACCGTAACGATCCATAGCAAACTCATTAACATTCTGATATCCATCTTCCAGATATAGCTGATTATCCCTGATGTGTTTCAAGAAATAGCCAGTTGCTATCACATTTCTGACCGTAGACTGCATGTTAGAACGAATAAATATATCGGACTCTTTTAAAGATATTTTCTGGTACCACTCCGCGCCTGTACGTTCTATCACTTCCGGAGTTTCCAGAGCCGTTACATTCTCTTCCATTTTCCTTTCCCCCCTTTATCTGCGGTCGATCCGCAGGATGAACTCCCTGTTATCCGTATCTTCCACGATAAAATCATCTCCTGCCTTGCACAGCCTCATATTGTCCAGCTGTGCATTGCTCATCGTACACCAGAAGGAACTCACACGAAGGATACTCCTCATATAGGCTCTCCTGGCTATGATCTGGTCCTTATCCATGATTTTTGCGTAATAGCCGCCGACTCCCTGGTCAACTCTATGCCTTGCCAGCTCCGCCGCCTGCATTTCTTCCATCTTCTCCATCTGTACCGCCGCCTAACTGCAGCCTTCCTGCTGCTTTTCTGATCTGGTCATCTAATCTCTGTCTGTTTTCCTGCCGGATCCCTGGCGGAAGCATTCCTACACGCTTCATCTCCTGGAGCTTAGGACCATATGAGTCACGGAAGAATGCACGTTCCGCCATGATGTTCTCGCTCCTGCAGATGTTCTGCCAGCCAATGTTCTTCACCACGCTCCTGCATGGTTCCGGCAGGCTTTCCAGTGCTTCTGCTTCCTGCATGTACCCATAAGCCCTTACTGCTTTTAAAACCATTCCCCAGGCATCATCTATACTTGGTGCTTCCGGATCCCCTGTCTGGGTGCATAACTTTCTGATCTCGGCTGCGGAAGGGAAGAAATTATTTGTAGCCATCAGCTGCCTTACTGCGTTCTTGCACTGCCCATAGGGGATATCCCCGATCAGTTCATACCAGATATCCATGGATGCCGCACTCTTTGTGATCTGGTTCCTGCCATAATACTCTTCCATGGCAGCTGCCAGTGCTGCGAATTCCCTCTTATCCATTCTCTGCCCACCTCCTGAGCCGTTCTGCCTTATCATCGGTTGCTCTTGCCGCTGTCCTTCCTGACTGCGACTGCATATAAAGAGTTTCAAACTTTTCCCGGAACTTCTTGGTGCTCCGGATATTTGCCTTCCAAAACTGGTTTGTAACTGCATACTCCAATGCGGTGCGGATCTGCTCCGGTGTCCTGTGGTCAATGCGGAGCATCCTTTCAATGTGGACACACCACTGGGATTTTTCTTCATCCGTTACCGGAACTCTGGATCCTGGGAATCCTTCCAGACAGGAATGGATCAGGGTATTTACACAGATCATCTCAAAAGAATCCGGAGTAAACATGGTTGCTGCTTCTGCTGCAACGCCACTCTCTTTATTTACTTTTATTTCTTTTTCTTTACTTTTCTTTTCTTTACTTTTCTTTATGTCATTTTTCCGGGAATTATCGTTATTCTTCCAGGAATTATCCTCATTTTTCCGGGAAGAATGAAAAGAAGGGTTCACTTTAATAAAGGGTTCCGTTTCATCCGCTTCCAAAAGCCAGAAACCCTTTATGACTACCGGTGTCTTCTTCGCCCTCTCTTTGACCGCAAGCTGATACCGTCTCTGTATTCCGGGTGAGGTGAGGATAGTGTCCGACTTGAAAAGTGTGCTGTCCAGTAGTGACCGTTCAAGCAAGAATGTCAGCACCTGCTCTATGAACCCATCTGAGAGATTCAGGTCTGCTGCCAGGATGAACTTAAAATCATCGTTCCATTCCATGTAGTAGCCTTTTTTGTAGATCTCGCAGAGTAAATAGATATATACCGCGATCCCGTTATTGCCAAACCTGGCACGCAGGATCCGGATTTTATTATCCGTGAAAAAATCGACATCAAGAGGAAAGTAACTAAGACCTGGCTTCTGCTGTCTTGGCATTTTCCTTTCCTTCCCTTATCTGCTGTCCAGCTTCCCACTCTTTGAAGAGCTGGATCCAGTCTTCTAATCTCATAGTGACCAGCCATTCTGACCGGTCCCTGCGGTGGAATACACACGGCTTCTCTCCGGTCCTGGTGTCCCTTTTTGACTGTTCCATGGCTTCCTGGAGGTTGAGCCGTTCCACTCTCTTACATTCTATATGGATGCCTGGGAGACCGATCACATCCGCGTCACCGCTGATCCCGCAGAACTGCTGCCCTCTGCGGCAGTCATAGCCGTGATCTCTTAACTTTCCGGCCAGTTCTCTTTCTCCGCGTTTTCCTTTTTCCCGTTGTGATTTTCCCATAACGATCCTCATCTTTCTTTAAAAAGGGGCGGCGGTCAGCGAATTGGGTTCATGGTCCGCCCCTTCAGGTACAACACCTCTGGTCATTTAATATCGTGACATATAAAACTGACCTTCAAGGTAATAAAACAAGCTTTTTCAAACACAACGGATTATCCGATGATAGTAATGCGGTTTCTGAGTTCCATATCCTGTTCTGACAGGACTAACTCCAGATAATCTTTGATCTTTCTTACTGCTTCTGTCTTCCAGATGCCGCCCTCTGCCTCCACCAGCTTAAATTCTGGTGTGCCTCTGTCTCCAATACGGAATACAAACTGGCTGACCGGCTGTTCTACTTCCTGAAAGGTACGGTAAGGCCTTAACTGGACCGGGTTTGGTACGATCGCATCTGCCTTGGCTGCTACTCCCACAGTCATAGTTGCCACCTGGGTACAACCGTCATCGGAATAGGTCTGTTCATTCTTTCTTTCAATATTTCCGGCAAGCAGGAGCACTGCATCCAGATCCGCTGTTTTTGCAAAGTTAGCCTGCAGGCTGATCATAAAACTTTCCTGGTCGTACCACTGATCAAAGTGGAAGCCGGAAACCTGGGCCTCCGTCTCAAACAGGACCTCTCTCTTACGTTCCCCATTCAGGGCAGACATCAGCCTGACTTTTGTAGGACTTACTACATGGATGATCATCCTTCTGCCTTCCGTAAACTCTTCCCTGCAGTTTACGATGTAATCTGCCAGTGCTGAAAGCGTAGTAGCCTTTACAGGCTCCGCATAATTGGCGGTATCATATCTTCTCAGTGTCTTGTTGGCATATGTATGGCCGCAGATCTCCATCACTTCTGTTTTCTCATTTTCCCTGGCAAGATCTTCCACATGCTCCAGGGCATCTTTTAAACCTTCTAACATTGATTTTCTCTCCTTCACTCATTTATCTTTTTTATTATGCCTGTTGCCTTCTTAAGTCGATTGGTCCAGTCCTGCGTTCTTCAAAGATCTCACCCGTCTCAGGATCCACCTTTCTTCCCGGGCTGACCTCTTCATAAGCAGCTGCAGGAATTTCCCTCGCCGGGCTGACCTGCTGAAATCCGCTTCCCGGTTCCGACATATCAATCCGACCCGTACTGGAATCCTGACCGATCAGGAACATGGTCTCTGACTTCCTAAATCCGGCCAGTTTTGATTTTACATTGTACGTTACATTCATTTTTCCAGGTCCTGATGGTTTAAACTTGATGCTAATGATCATTTCTCTGGCAGCAGTCTCATCCATGTTTGGATTAAGAATATTCCTTCCGATCTGCCGCAGAGTCATGTCAAATTCCTCTCGCAGCCCGCCATTACCAATACTGTCAAATGTTATTGCCATGCCTTAATCACCTCCCTTCTATCACGCTTCCTAATTAAAGAAATCATCTGCTGCATCCATCTGTGGCATTGAAGAAACTGGCTGCTGCACATCTGTTTTTTCTTCAATAACCGGCTGTGTCTGCGGATCAATCACATCTCCTGCTGCATACTCCGGCTCTGCAGCTCCCATCTCTTCTGCTACATACATACCTGCAAATGACTGCGGAAAAGCTTCCCTTAATGCCTGCACTGCTGCAACTTTCCGGATCATGGTTGCAGGTTTCTTGGACCACTGTGAATTAAGGCTTCCGTCTTTTTTCTTACCTGCATACTCATCAAAAGAAACCTCCATGCGAAAACTGTGGCTTCTGTCTTTACGGAATACTTCTGCATAGCCTCCCACTAATGTTTCACCGGGAAGCTTCAACGTTCCCTGTCTGTAACTGATCTCACCTGTTTCTTCATTCTGGACGATGATGCCTGCTTCCATGCCGTCATAGCTTGCATGTGCTTCTGCCCTCTTGAAATATGCGTCCTTTCCAACTACCAGAGTTGCCGGTTCATTTCCGTACTTAATGCAGTACGCTTCACGAAGCCATGGATTAAGACCGGTAAAGCGGCACAGGTTGATAAACATCGCAACTTCCTGATCAGATACCCTGTCCTTATCCCCGCTGATCAGATAATTCTTTACTGTTCCCGGAGTAAGTGTTACCTGCATACCATTTGCCATATACTTTGTGGTCTCTACCTTCTGTACCGGCTTATTTACTAATTTGTTTGCTACTGCCATTTCTATATCCTCCTCTTACTGTTTTGGTACCGGCTCAAACCGGATGCCATTCTTCTTTAAAAAGTCTTTTAAGGCATCTTTCTGTGCCTTAGTAACATACACACGGAAGTCAAGTACATGTACTGGATCTTCCACGGTCTCCATCTTCGGTTCTTCTGCCTTAACCGTTTCTGCCGGAGCTG
>ENA-OPEV01000652-OPEV01000652.1-human-gut-metagenome-genome-assembly--contig:-NODE-652-length-22056-cov-4.203082_pt1 | contig 22056 bp, 15 predicted proteins | sample MGYA00241637_ERZ501537 | MGnify/ENA primary metagenome ERZ501537 (study PRJEB25962, sample SAMEA1972159) | human gut metagenome | biome: human gut; feature: human-associated habitat; material: faeces...
AAAGTTTATGAATATCGGATCGATACGGGGATCAAACAAGATGTATTTACACGGAAGTACAGCGGTCATTTTCCGGGAGAACCGGATCTTGCAAGGATGAGGGAGGCGGCCGGATATTTGACAGGCACACATTTTTTTGCGGAGTATACGGATAAAAAAGATAACAGATCTGTCAGACGTACGATTTACTCGATCATGATCAGAGATGAAAGAAAAGACTTTTTGCCGTGCGGAAAATCCGATCAGATCGGGAATGGAAACTGTATTGTCATTCGATATGACGGAACGGGATTTTTGTATCATATGGTGAGAATATTGACAGGAACTTTACTTGAAGTCGGGATGCGGGAACGTACCGCCGAAAGTGTGAAAGAGGCGCTTTTGACAGGAGACAGATCAAAAGCGGGGTTTCTGGCTCCGGCAGGCGGACTTTTTTTGAGAGAAGTACGGTATGAATGAGAAGAGAGGGACAGGTAGTGAAAGCATCTGTCCTTTTATGCTTTACCCGGAAACAGGTTCTATCAGAGTGATATTAATATTATGTGAGAGAGGTGGATGATAATGAAATTTGTTTCGTGGAATGTAAATGGAATAAGAGCGTGTGTGCAAAAAGGTTTTTTGGATTTTTTCACTGAGGCAGATGCGGATATTTTCTGCATACAGGAATCAAAGATGCAAGAAGGGCAGTTGGAACTCGATTTGCCGGGATATCATCAGTATTGGAATTATGCGGTGAAAAAAGGATATTCGGGAACGGCGGTGTTTACGAAAAAGGAACCGTTGTCTGTAACTTACGGTATCGGAATCGAAGAACATGATCAGGAAGGCAGAGTGATCACATGCGAATTTGAAGATTTCTACTTTGTTACGGTATATACGCCCAATTCGCAAAATGAATTGGCGAGACTTGATTACCGCATGAGATGGGAAGATGATTTTCGTATGTACCTGAAAAAACTGGAAGAAAAAAAGCCGGTCATCGTAACCGGAGATATGAATGTGGCGCACAAGGAAATTGATCTGAAGAATCCAAAGACAAATCGAAAAAATGCCGGATTTACAGATGAGGAGAGAGGAAAGTTTACCGAACTTCTTGACGCGGGATTTATTGATACGTTTCGGTATTTTTATCCCGATCGGGAAGGAATTTATTCCTGGTGGTCGTATCGCTTCAGCGCAAGAGCAAAAAATGCCGGATGGCGGATCGATTATTTCTGTGTTTCGGAAAGTTTGAAAGAGCGTCTGAAAGATGCGAAGATTTTGACAGATGTGATGGGATCGGATCATTGTCCTATTGAGCTGGATATGGATTGAATATAATATGGGAGGTTGTTTGAAATGACAAAGATTGATATTATTTCGGGCTTTTTAGGAGCTGGAAAAACAACGCTTATTAAAAAACTGCTTTCGGAGGCGTTTGCGGGAGAACAGGTTGTTCTTATCGAAAATGAGTTTGGAGAGATCGGGATTGACGGCGGATTTTTAAAAGAATCAGGAATCGAGATCAGGGAAATGAATTCGGGTTGTATCTGTTGTTCTCTTGTCGGAGATTTCGGCAAATCTTTGAGAGAAGTTGTGGATACTTATCATCCGGATCGTATTTTGATAGAACCGTCGGGGGTCGGAAAATTATCAGACGTCATAAAGGCGGTTCAAGACGTACAAAGTGAGATCGACGCTAAGTTAAATAGTTTTACGACTGTTGTGGATGTGACGAAATGCAGAATTTACAGAAAAAATTTCGGTGAATTTTTCAGTAATCAGATAGAATATGCGGGCGCGGTTATTTTGAGCAGGACAGATAAGGCAAAACCGGAAAAGATCGAAGAAAGTATTGCTATTTTAAGAGAATTGAATCCGAAGGCGCCGTTTATTACTACACCTTTGGAACAACTTGCGGGAAGTAAAATTTTGGAAACGATGGAATCCGTCAGATCAATGGAGGAGGAACTCCTTGCGGAGGTTGTCTGCCCGGAGTGCGGTCATCACCACGGAGCGCATCATCATGACCATGGAGAGGATGAGCATCATCACGAACATCACCATCATGACCACGGAGAGTGCGAGCATCATCACGAACATCACCATCATGATCACGGAGAGTGCGAGCATCATCACGAGCATCACCATCATGACCACGGAGAGGACGGGCATCACCACGACCACCATCATCATGACTGTCACCACCATGCAGACGAAGTGTTTACGAGCTGGGGGCGTGAGACGATCCATGTGTATTCGGAAGAACAGGTCGGGGAGATTTTAAAGAGTCTTGAAAATGAAGAAGAGTATGGCGATATCCTTCGAGCAAAAGGAATGGTCAAAGGAGAAGACGGAACATGGATCTACTTTGACATGGTTCCGGGAGAATATGAAGTGCGTACCGGAGCGCCGGAATACACGGGACGTATTTGTGTGATCGGAGCAAAGATAAATGAAGAAAAACTGGAAAAACTGTTCGGCCTTTAATCGGCGAACATACAAAGGAAACGAATGAAAGAGCGAGAACCGGAAAATATGGAATGAAAAAATAAGGAGGGAAAAATAAAACATGAATGAACCGGATGTAATGGTTTATTTGATGACGGGATTTTTAGACAGTGGAAAGACCGGATTTTTAAAATTTACATTGAAGCAGGATTATTTTCAGATCGATGGAAAAACATTGCTCATTCTTTGCGAAGATGGAGAAGATGAGTATGATGCGATGGAAATGTTAAGATACGGCGTTGTAATAGAGCGGCTGGAAGACAGAGAAGAACTGACAGAGGAGTATTTGGCGGAATTAGATCGAAAGCACGAGCCTGATCGAGTTGTCATTGAATATAACGGAATGTGGAAGGTCAGTGATTTTGAAAATATGAAGCTTCCTAAGGGCTGGGGGATCGAGCAGAAGATCACAACAGTGGACGCAAGCACATTTCAGACATATCTGACTAATTTAAAACCGCTCTTTGTAGAAATGGTAAGAGGCGCCGAGATGGTTCTTTTTAACCGCTGTGAAGATATTAAGCCTCTGGCGGGATACAGGAGAAGCGTCAAAGTAGTCAGCCCTCAGGCGGAAGTTATATTTGAAGATGAACAAGGAGAAGTGGAAAATATTTTTGAAGATGACGTGCCGTATGATCTGGATGCGCCTGTAATCGAGATTCCGAGAGAAGATTATGGTATCTGGTATGTGGATATGATGGAAAATCCCGCCCGATATCGTGGAAAAGTTATTGAAATCACAGCGAAGGTGTTGAAACCTTCCGGATTTCCGTCAAAAGTGTTTCTTCCGGGGCGGATGGCGATGACATGTTGTGCGGATGATACGACATTTCTGGGATATGTATGCAGAAGTGCGTACGCTCCGAAATTAAAAGCAGGACAATGGGTAAAAGTACGGGCGAAAGTACGGTTTGCGAATGTATCGGTTTATCGCGGAGAAGGGCCTGTTCTCGAAGCGGAACATATCGAGGCGGCAGAACCGATAGAAGAACTTGTCTATTTTAATTAGAGATGAAATGAGTATTGAAAAGACGAAAAGAAGACCGGCAGAAGAGTCGGACTGGATTTGAAGAAAAAAAGAGGAACGCGAGAGAAAAGGAGAAAACCTATGAAATTTACAAAAATGCAGGGCATAGGAAATGATTATGTTTATGTGAACTGTTTGCAGGAAACGATAGAAAATCCATCGGAACTGGCAAAGAAGATCAGTGATCGGCATTACGGAGTCGGTTCGGACGGGCTTATTATGATCAATCCATCTGATAAAGCCGATTTTGAAATGGAGATGTATAATGCGGACGGTTCTCGTGGAGAAATGTGCGGAAACGGGATTCGCTGCGTGGCGAAATATGTATATGATTACGGCTTAACAGATAAAACAAGTATTTCTGTAGAGACATTGGCAGGTATCAAATATCTTGATCTGACTGTAGAAGACGGGAAAGTTGTCCTTGTCAAAGTTGATATGGGAAAACCGATGCTGCGTCCGGAAGAAGTGCCTGTTGTTTCGGAAAAGGAAGAAGTGATAGATGAACCGATTACCGTGGATGGACAGGAATATAGGATGACATGTGTTTCTATGGGAAATCCTCATGCAGTCGTATTTATAGATCAAGATGTAAAAGAATTTCCGCTTGAAACAGTCGGAGTAAAATTTGAAAATCATGAAAGGTTTCCAAAGAGGGTGAATACGGAGTTTGTAAATGTTCTTGACCGTCATACGGCGCAGATGCGCGTGTGGGAGCGGGGATCGGGAGAGACGCTGGCGTGCGGAACCGGAGCATGCGCAGTCGCCGTTGCCTGTGCGTTGAACGGATTGACGGAAGATGAGGTGACAGTAAAACTGCTTGGCGGAGATTTGCAGATCAAGTGGGACAGAGAAAAGAATACGGTATATATGACAGGCCCTGCGGAAGTTGTATTTGACGGGGAGTGGAAGTAGCTTCTTTGTTGACAGATTTTAAGGCTGCCGCTTTGACTGATATGATGCCCCCCATATAGGACAATGATGTATAAAAGTCCGATATGGGGGTATTTTTATGTCCGGAAAAACTGAGATAATTTTTACTTTCCCTTTTTTTTGATTATTTTTTTGATAAGCAGTATGAGCAAAAAATAAATTACGCATACTACAATTCCCGAAGCGCAGCTCCATGAAGTGAGTACATACCAAAGGCCTTTTACTCTCTCGATTTGATAAGCGGCTATTTCTCCTCGTTCAAGAACAGTAAACCCTAATATAGCGATCGGAATGCATGCACCTAAAATGAATGCTATAACCGCTCCCAAGACTGTCAGTATTTTTTGATAAAATCTTACCTTTTTTAATGGATTGATCTTTAGGTCAACGTTGGTGTTTTGAATGTCTAGCTGTGTTTTCATTGCGGCCATCTTTTTTTGGCACTCTCTGCACTCGGTTAAATGTTTATCAATATCTTTTTTCGTTTGTTCCGATAATATATCATCTTGATATAGTGGTAACAGGTCGGAAACGATGTAGCATGGAAGTCTTTTATTCATCTTTTAAAATCTCCTTTACAATTTTTTGTTTTCCTCTAAAAAAAGTTACTCTTGTCCAATTTTCTGTTTTGCCGATTATTTCTCCGATTTCGGCAAAAGACAAGTTGCTGACCAATCTTAGATACATGACCTCTCGTATCGGTTCATTCATGTTGTGTATCAACTGTAAGATTTCTTTTTGTTCCCATTGAACGTTTACTTCTTTTTCATCCGCTATTTCCTGAATATGATCATTTGTAGATAAGATTTCTTGACGTTTTCTTAAATCTTTCAACCAAACATTTTTCGCGATTCCGCATAACCAGGTTAATATGGAACTATTCCCCTTAAACCGATCGATGCATTGGACAGCTTGAAAGAAAGTTTCTTGAGTAAGTTCTTCTGCAATATCTTCATTATTCGTCTTGCTCAATAAAAACAAAAAGACTTTTCTTGAATACATCTCGTATATTTCTTCGATCACTTGTGCTTTCAACCTCCTTCTGCCAGTTAGTGCCGAATTCTTTCATTTTGTTACAATTATCTTAGTAAAAAAGTAAATAAAAAAGATTATCCAAACATGCAGCTTCCAATTTAAGAATCTGACATGCATCGGATAACCTTAACGAAATTCAATCAGCTTTTACATTATGAAAAATAAAAAATCCTCCATAAAATGGAGGATGAATCGGAGTGACAGGATTCGAACCTGCGGCCTCTACGTCCCGAACGTAGCGCTCTACCAAGCTGAGCCACACTCCGATAAAATAAGGAATTTGTTTATTACAAATTCCAAGCTACGGAAAAGGGACTTGAACCCCTACTAACAGAGTCAGAGTCTGCTGTGCTGCCAATTACACCATTCCGCATTGTACCGTTTTGTGTTGTTTCCCGTAAGCAACATGGTTATTATATCAGACTCTAAAAAAAAATCAAGTGTTTTTTTAAAAAAAATGAAAAAATGAAAAAATTGTAACAATTCAGCACGCGCCATTCGCAAAACCGCACCACGTGCTTATTGTGGCTGACGCCACTGTTTTACTCATAAATGGGCGCTTAGCGCATACAGATGTCCGTTAGCAAAAACATGCAGACATGTTTTGTGCTTCCCGTACACTGTATGGCTGAACTGTTACAAAAAATTGAAAATTAAGAAAACGGTACATGGAAAAGCTTCCGATGCACCGTTTTTTAAGTTAGTTAAATCCGATCAGGCGTCTTGCAACGCTGTATGCAAGAGAAGATACTTTACGTCCGGATCTTCCCGGGAGATTCATCGTCTGTCCGAGTATACCGTAGCGGATCTTCATATAAGTTTTGTAATCTTTTCGTTTTAAGTAGCTCCACAGTTCTTTCTTTTTAGTTAAGTTCTCCGGTTTTTTAGAGCGGATACATAAAATGGATGAAACAGTCATCATGATCGCAAGATAATTAACCATATATTTTCGCAGTTTTTTACTTGAGATCATCCGCAGTTCATACATGGAGATCATTGTCTTGGTTACAAATAATTGCTGATCTATCCTTCCGATCATGATTTTTTCGTTGACGGACTGATCTTCCCGCCCGATAAAATAGCGGTAGAAATCGACATTCAGGTAATAAAGGGTGCGTACATGCGGAAGCGGATAATACACGTAAATATTATCAACATAAAAAGTGTGCTTCGGTAATTTTAACTGGCACAGTTTCAGCATCTCTGTCCGATAAAGAACGGAGTGCATCAAAATATATTGGTCGAGCCGGAAATGTCCGATCTCATCCCAGTGAAAAATCGTATTTTCGGGAAGCACATTGTCATAGCGGATCACTTTTTTATGTTCCATGCCGACTTTTTCGTAAACATAGTTTGAGATTACCATATCGACAAGTGTGTCTTCTTTCACAAATGTTTTTACTGTTTCAAGAATTTTAAACAGAGAGCTTTCGTCAACCCAGTCGTCGCTGTCTACTACTTTAAAATATTTTCCTGTGGCATGAGAAAGTCCGCAGTTGACTGCATCGCCGTGTCCTCCGTTTTCTTTTTGGATCGCCTTGACGATCGTCGGATATTGAGCTTCGTACCGTTCGGCGATTTCCTGCGTTCCGTCTTTTGAACCATCGTTGACGATAAGAATTTCGACATCTTCTCCTCCGATAAGGATTGAGTTGATCGCTTTTTCCATATAGGCTTCTGAGTTATAACAAGGAATTGCAAATGAAATGTATTTCATATCATACCTCCTGATTTTATCTGTCATGTTGTCTAAGGTGTAGTATACATTAGTTATTCTATATTGTAAAATTCAATTTTTTCATATATAGTAAAAGTGTTTTTATAATAGCGAAAAGCTAAAGGCCGGGATTATCCGAAATCTTGGCAGATGCTTACAATCCCGGAATGTGATTTTTGAACTTTCGGTGATTAAAATAAGGAGGAAGAGATGAAAAAAAATGTGATCGTAGGACAGTCGGGCGGACCGACGGCAGTTATCAACGCAAGCTTATACGGAGTTGTCAATGAAGCGTTGAACAGAAAAGATTCTTTTGGTGCAGTGTTCGGCATGATTAACGGAATCGAAGGGTTTGCCGAAGGCCGGGTCATGGATATGGAAGAATTGAAGCGCTCGGGAGAACTGGAATTAGTAAAGACAACGCCCGGTTCATATCTTGGCTCTTGCAGATATAAATTACCGAAAGATCTAAACGACGAAGTATATCCGAAATTATTTGAAAGATTTAAGGAATATGACATCGGTTATTTCTTTTATATCGGAGGAAATGATTCGATGGATACAGTGAGCAAACTGTCGCGTTATGCGGAGATGGTCGGAAGCGATATTTGCTTTCTGGGTATACCGAAAACGATCGATAACGACCTTGTCAATACAGATCATACGCCGGGGTTTGGAAGCGCGGCAAAATATGTGGCTTCAACCGTGCGGGAGATTGCAGTTGACGCATCGGTATATGATAATAAAAAATCAGTGACAATCGTCGAGATCATGGGGCGTCATGCGGGATGGCTTACAGCGGCAAGCGCATTGGCACGAAAATTTGAAGGAGATAATCCGGTTCTGATCTATTTGCCGGAAGTGGCGTTTGATACAGAACGGTTTATACAGGATGTGAGCGCGTCTCTTGAAAAAGTGTCAAATGTGATCGTTTGTATCTCGGAAGGAATTAACGATGGCAAAGGAACGTTTATTTGTGAACTTGCAAGCGAGGTAGGAGTGGATACTTTCGGGCATAAAATGCTGACCGGATCAGGAAAATATTTGGAAAACCTGATAAAAGACCGTCTCGGCGTAAAGGTTCGTTCTGTTGAATTGAACGTAAGTCAGAGATGTTCTTCGGCAATGCTTTCTGCGACGGATTTGCAGGAGGCGGTTGATTCGGGAGCGTATGGCGTAAAATGTGCTTTGCATGGCGAAAGCGGAAAGATGATCGCCTTTGTGAGAGCGGACGGTGAAGAATATAAACTTAGTTACGAGGCAAAAGATGTGAATGAAATCTGCAATCGTGAAAAAGGTGTGCCTGCCGGGTGGATCACTAAAGACGGATCAGACGTAAGTGATGAATTTATCCGTTATGCGAAACCGCTTATTCAAGGAGAAGTACAAGTTCCGCAGCAGGACGGACTTCCGCTGTTTGCATACAGGAAGTAAACGGACAGAGGAACTAAAGAAAAGGAACTAAAGAAAAGAAAATCAAGAAAAGAAAATAAATAGACGACGTAATAAAGAAAAAAGAAGATCATGGTCTTTGCCGGAGATAAAAAGGTTGGTAAAGATCATGATTTTTTATGTTGAAAGTTTCCTGAAGTACATATAATGCAAAAAATGAATGTGCTGCAGTCATAGGAGAATGAATGAGTCAAAAACTGGAAAATCTTTTAAATCTGGCTCTGGATGCCGATCAGGGAGAAAGAGAACGCTCCGAAGAGCTGGATGTTGGATATGATAAAGAAGAAAATGTGTGGGAACTGATCGTAAAATATTCGGGAACACTTGAAGCGGTCAGGCAAACGGCGCGATCGGTTACGGAACTGTTGAACGGCTATGCGGTTATTGTCATCGAGGAAGAACGGATCGGACAACTGGCTCAGCTCCCGGAAGTGGAATTTATAGAAAAACCGAAAAAGCTGTATTTTCAAACTGATGTAGGCAGGCAGGTGTCGTGCATAGATATTGTACAGGATATGCCGTTATCTTTGAGAGGAAAAGGGACTCTTATCGGAATTGTTGACAGTGGGATCGATTATGAAAATGCAGAGTTCAGAAATGAGGATGGAACAACGCGGATTGTGTCTCTTTGGGATCAGTCTGTTAATGGGAGGCCTCCGGCAGGATATTTGGCAGGAACAGAGTATACACGGGAGCAGATCGATGCGGCGTTAGCAACAGAGGACAAAGAGGTAAGGCGGCAGATGGTGAAAACATCCGATGTCAGTGGTCATGGAACAGCGGTGGCGGGAATCGCGGCAGGGAATGGCCGGGGAAGTGAGGGAAGAAGGTTTCGGGGAGCTGCGCCTGAGGCGGAACTGATCATCGTAAAGATGGGAGCCCCCAGAGAAGGCGGTTTTCCGAGAACAACAGAACTGATGCGGGGAGTAGATTATATTGTCCGTAAGGCTGTAGAACTTCGTCGTCCGGTGGCGATAAACATCAGTTTTGGCAACACATATGGATCTCATGACGGAACTTCTCTTGTAGAACGTTTTTTGAACGATATTGCGGACATGTGGAAAAATGTAATCTGCATCGGAAGCGGAAATGAGGGGGCGTCGGCAGGTCATGTGTCGGGAAAAGTGCGGCGGCAGATATCTGAGACGGTAGAACTTGCCGTTCAGCAAAGAGAACCGGCGCTGAGTATTCAAATATGGAAATCGTATGTTGACGAGATGGGAGTTTCGGTGATCAGTCCGTCGGGAAGGCAGGCAGGACCGTTTTATGAATTTTTGGGAGCTCAGCGGTATATACTCGGAGATACAGAACTTTTGATTTATTATGGAGAACCGAAGCCGTACAGCGTGAAACAGGAGATTTATCTGTCGCTTCTTCCCGGAAAACAGTATATAGAAAGCGGCGTGTGGAAAATTGTTTTAACTCCCGGCCGTATTGTGGACGGGGAGTATCAAATGTGGCTTCCGACACAGTCGTCATTAAATATGGGGACAGCGTTTTTACAGCCGAACAGTATGTCGACATTGACGATTCCATCTACGGCGTCGCTTGCTGTTACCGTGGCGGCATATGATGCCCGGACATTTTCGTATGCGGATTTTTCGGGAAGAGGTCCGGCGGGGATGTACGAAGGTGAGAACGTGCTGAAACCGGATATTGCCGCACCTGGAGTGCGCGTTACAGCGCCTGTCCCGGGAGGCGGATATCAGTCTTTTAGCGGAACTTCTTTTGCTGCTCCTTTTGTGACCGGGAGCGCTGCGCTTTTGATGGAGTGGGGAATTGTCAGAGGAAACGATCCATATCTTTATGGAGAAAAAGTAAAAGCTTATTTAAGAAAAGGCGCAAAGCAGCTTGCGGGATACGAGCGATGGCCGAATGCGCTGCTTGGGTATGGAGCGCTGTGCGTGCGGGATAGCCTGCCGGGATTGGGCTCAAGTTAAGTTTCGTTAGTCAGGCGCTGTCCTCGATAACTGATGATATATAAAATATTGCAAATATGACGATGAAGTGCGGAACATTAATAGAAAAGAGTAAAAAGTTCTGATACAATGGGAATGAAATATTGCATTGAATCTGATCTGTATGAAATAAAAGGAAGTATTAATTGTAAAACTCCAAGTGTGTTAATAACAAAAGTGAAGAATAAGGAAGACTGATAGACGATGAATGTTATGCCGATAACGGAATTGATTGATAAAGTTACGGAAATTTGTAAAGCAAATGGTGTAAAAAGGTTGGATCTATTTGGGTCTTTTGCAACAGGGACTACAACCGATACAAGTGACGTTGATTTTGTTGTATACAGATGCAAGTTGACGGATTATAAATAAGGAGAAGATAAAAGCTGCATGAAAAAGCGAACCGAAGAAATTTTGAATCTTTTAGATGAACAATATGGACGGGAATATATTTGTTATCTGAATTATGAGACGCTGTGGCAGCTGCTGATCGCAACGATGTTGAGCGCTCAGTGTACGGATGCCAGAGTGAATATTGTGACGAAAGATTTGTTTCAAAAATATACATCTGTGGACGCATTTGCCGACGCGGACTTAAAGGAGTTGGAGCAGGATATCAAGCCGACAGGATTTTATCGCAATAAAGCGAAGAACATCATTGCCTGTATGAAAGATATCAGGGAGAAGTTTGGCGGTGAAGTGCCGAGGAGTCTGGAAGATCTGACCTCTTTAGCAGGCGTCGGACGGAAGACGGCGAATGTGATCAGAGGGAACATCTATCATGATGCCAGCGTAGTTGTGGATACGCATGTGAAAAGGATTTCTAACAGACTGGGATTTACAAAACAATCTGATCCCGAAAAGATAGAACAGGATCTGATGAAGGAACTGCCAAAGGATCATTGGATATTGTATAATATTCAGATCATTACGTTTGGAAGAAGTATCTGTACAGCAAGAAATCCTAAATGCGGGGAATGCTTCTTAAAGAAATATTGCACAGGGAGAAAATGACATGAGATCACTTTTTATTTATTTAAAAAATTATAAGAAAGAGACTATATTGGCTCCGCTGTTTAAAATGCTGGAGGCATCTTTTGAACTTCTTGTTCCTCTTGTTATGGCTGCGGTGATCGATAAAGGAATTGCTCAAAAAGACAGCCCGTATATTATAAGAATGTGTCTTGTTTTGATTGTATTGGGAATCGTCGGGCTGATATGTTCTCTTACAGCTCAATATTTTTCGGCAAAAGCGGCGGCTGGGTTCGGAACAGGACTGCGGCATGCGCTGTTTGAACATATTCAACATTTCGGTTTTTCGGAAATGGATGAAATCGGCAGTTCTACGCTTGTGACCCGAATGACAAGTGATGTAAATCAGGCGCAGGCAGGAGTGAACCTTGTCCTTCGTCTTTTTTTACGTTCGCCTTTTATTGTATTCGGCGCAATGGCAATGTCTTTTATGGTAGATGTCAAAGCGGCAATGGTTTTTGTTGTTGTAATTCCTCTTTTGTCGGTAGTTGTATTTGGGATCATGCTGATTACAATGCCTCTTTATAAGAAAGTGCAGTCATATTTAGATGAAATTCTTCTAAAAACGAGAGAAAATCTTATCGGTGTAAGAGTGCTTCGTGCTTTTAATAAAGAGGAAAAAGAAAAGGCTGAATTTGAAGAAAACAATCAAATGTTGACAAAGGAACAAAAATTTGTCGGAAGTATCTCCGGGCTTATGAATCCACTGACGTATATTATCGTGAACGTGGGTATTATAGTTCTTATTTATGTCGGCGCGGTTCGTGTAAATATGGGGAGTCTGACTCAGGGGGAAGTAGTGGCTCTTGTCAACTATATGTCGCAGATTCTTGTGGAGCTTGTGAAACTGGCGAATCTGATCATTACGGTGACGAAAGCGGCTGCATGCGGAAAACGGATCGAAGCTGTGTTGGCAATGAAACCGGAAATGCAGTCGGGAAGTTTGTTGTATACAGAAGAAAAAAGGATTCCTGCGGTGGAATTTTCCAATGTGTCATTGACATATAAAAATGCGGGAGCGCCTTCGTTGAGCAACATCTCGTTTCGGGCAATGCCGGGAGAGACGATAGGGATTATCGGCGGAACAGGGGCTGGAAAATCATCGATCGTAAACATGATCCCTCGGTTTTATGACGCGTCGGAAGGAGAAGTGAAGGTTTTCGGACATGATGTAAGAGAATATGAGATTGAAAGTTTGCGCAGTCATATCGGCGTGGTTCCTCAAAAAGCGGTGCTTTTTAAAGGGACGGTTGCGGAGAATCTTCGGTGGGGAGATGAAAATGCATCGGAACAAACACTGGAAGAAGCGCTTGAAATTTCACAGGCGAAAGAGTTCGTTGATTCAAAGCCGGGAAAGCTTGAATTTATGATAGAACAAAACGGGAGAAATTTGTCCGGCGGGCAGAGACAGCGTATGACGATCGCAAGAGCGCTTGTAAGAAAACCAGATATTCTTATATTGGACGACAGTGCGTCGGCGCTTGATTTCGCGACCGACGCGGCTTTGCGTGACGCGATTAAAAACATGAAAGAAAATCCGACAGTATTTCTTGTCTCTCAGCGGGCGGCATCGGTCAGATATGCAGATCGGATCGTTGTGCTGGAAGAAGGGAAAGCTGTGGCGGTCGGAACACATGAGGAGCTGATGCAAAACTGTTCGGCTTATCAGGAGATTTATTATTCACAATTTCCGGAGGAGGCGGTTTTACATGCTTAAAAAACAAACAGTCAATGAAGATAAAATACAGAAGTCAAAAGTGCAGGCAGAGCAGAGTAAGCCACAGAGCAAAGATCGGAAAATGAGCCGGGGAGAAATATTAAAAAAAGTATTCGGGCATCTTGGGAAGTATCGTATTTTTGTTGTTTTTTCTGTTTTGCTGGCAGCAGTCAGCGTCGCCCTTACGCTCTACATTCCGAAACTGATCGGTTATGCGGTAGATGAGATCATAGGAAAAGGAGCGGTAAACTTTGCCGGGATATTCCGAATTCTGTTTCAGATCGGAATATGTACGGGTATTACGGCGCTTGCGCAGTGGCTGATGAATGTGTGCAATAATAAAATGACTTATCAGGTCGTGCAGGATGTGAGAAACGAAGCTTTTCGGAAGATTCAGATCCTTCCGCTGAAATACATCGACAATCATCCATCCGGAGAAATAGTAAGCCGTGTTATTGCGGATGTAGATCAGTTTGCGGACGGACTTTTGATGGGATTTACCCAGTTGTTTACAGGAGCTGCAACGATTATCGGCACGCTGGGATTTATGTTGTCGGTTGATGTAAATATTACGTTTGTCGTCGTTTTGATCACTCCGATTTCATTTTTTGTGGCGAACTTTATTGCCCGCAAAACATTTGCGATGTTTCGTCTTCAGTCTGAAATCAGAGGAGAACAGACAGGTCTGATCGACGAAATGATCGGCAATCAGAAAGTAGTACAGGCGTTTGGGCAGGAAGAAAAAGTGACGGAGCGGTTTGATAAGATTAATGAAAAATTAGGAAGCGCATATTTGAGAGCGACATTTTTCTCTTCCGTTACAAATCCGGCGACCCGTTTTATAAACAGTCTCGTATATACGGGAGTCGGGATCGCAGGTGCGTTTGCGGTAGTAAACGGAACGCTGACAGTAGGGCAGCTTACAAGTTTTTTGAGTTATGCAAATCAGTATACAAAGCCGTTTAATGAAATATCCGGAGTTGTGACAGAGTTCCAAAACGCGGTTGTATGTGCCGGTCGTATTTTTGAGTTAATAGAAGAAATTCCTCAGCCGGAAGATGCAAAAGATGCGGCGGTTCTGACTCATGTCCGGGGACATGTACTGGCAGAGCATGTTGATTTTTCGTATATGCCACAACAGAATCTGATCACGGATTTTAATTTGAAAGTTATGCCGGGACAAAAGATCGCTGTTGTAGGACCGACGGGATGCGGAAAAACAACGCTGATCAATCTGCTTATGCGGTTTTATGATGTAGACGGCGGCTGTATTTCAGTAGACGGAAAGGATGTGCGTGAGGTTACGAGGGAAAGTCTGCGCTGTGCATATGGCATGGTGCTTCAGGAAACGTGGCTGAAAACGGGAACGATCCGGGAAAATATTCTTTTAGGAAGGTCCGACGCGTCAGAAGAGGAAATGATAGAAGCTGCAAAAGCATCTTATATTCACAATGTAATCCTGCGTCTGCCAAACGGATATGACACGTGGGTGACAGAAGACGGAGGCGGGCTGTCGCAAGGACAGAAACAGCTTTTATGCATCGCGCGTGTTATGCTGTGCAGACCGCCTATGCTGATCCTCGATGAAGCGACGTCATCGATCGACACAAGAACAGAAGTAAAGATACAGGCGGCTTTTACAAAATTGATGGAAGGGCGGACGACGTTTATTGTGGCGCATCGTCTGTCAACGATCCGCGAGGCGGACGTGATTCTCGTTATGAAAGACGGAAAAGTTATTGAGCAGGGCAATCACGAGAGCTTGATGGCTGCAGACGGATTTTACAGACATTTGTATGAATCGCAGTTTCTTAGGGGAAAAGATGAGGATAAATGATAAAAAGTGAAGAAAATAAAAAAGTCTGAAAACGGATAAAGATACAAATATAGAGACCGTATTAAGGAGGATGGCTATGACAAAATTAAGTACATTATGCTATATAGAAAAAGACGATAAATATTTAATGCTTCACCGTACGGTGAAAGAAAATGATGTGAATAAAGATAAATGGATCGGTGTCGGCGGACATTTTGAATATGGAGAAAGTCCTGAAGAGTGCTTGCTAAGAGAAGTGAAAGAAGAAACGGGATATACGCTGACTTCGTGGGCTTACCGGGGAATCGTGACATTTGTTTACGGTGAAGATGTTGTAGAATACATGTCGCTTTATACGGCTGACGGGTTTGAAGGAGAACCGATCGACTGTGATGAGGGCGAGTTGGAATGGGTTGAAAAATCAAAGATCGAGACGCTGAAGTTATGGGAGGGAGATAAGATTTTCTTTGATCTGTTGGAGAGAGACTGCGGCTTCTTTTCTCTGAAACTTGTTTATAATATAGAAGATATTTTAAAAAGCGCTGTTCTTGACGGGAAGCCGCTTCCTCTTACCGAGGATGGAAAGTGGATTGGAAAATGAACCGGAAAACAGACTGAAAAATGAAGTGAAAGACAGATAGAAAAAAGAAGCAGGCGTAAGCGGACGCGGTATGAAAAGTCATGGATTTTGAAACAGGGCAATATCCGGCTGAATAAAGGTAAATATAAAGAAAAGGATGGAATATAATATAGTCAGTCCATATATGAGGAAGCGGAAACGTGCGATATTTTTCTGCTCATATAATTTGGATGCCATTGAAAAAGTGATTCCAGTACAAAGGTAAAAAATAGCAATATCGATCCAGACAACCGTAAAGCCGAGTATGCCTGAGTAAGTATAAAAGAAAACAGGGATAAGTGTCGTTCCTGTCAGAATGCCGGATAAAAGTGGTAAAGATACGTTTGGAACGGCGTTTTTATATATTAGTTTGAAAAGAAAGCAGTAGAGCAGAGCCGGAAAGAACAAAAGTTTCATATGTTCCCATGCAGATTCGCTGATTGGGCAGACAAGACCTATAAAAGTTGAATCGCCGGACCATTCATAGAAAAAGTGCGACAGTGTTCCGAGAACAGACGTGAACAGAAAACCGGAGATAAAGATGTATTTACCGGAAAGTTTATAGGAAGCAAGCATAACAAGTCTCCTTTCATAAGCAGAAAAGTATTTTATATAGTATATGCAGAAGTTAGAAAATCAGCCCTCGAAAAACTCGTCATTATGCATAAAAATAAATGTATTTTATATGGAAAATGATGAAAATACGACATATGGAGCGGGGGGGGGTAAAAATAATGTTGACACATTGAACAAAAGGGTATATGGTTCTGTATGAGTATGTGGGCAAAATGCTAAGAAAGGAAGGGAAAATAGTTGTGGAAAATGTCAAAAAACTAATGCGAAAAGCAATGGGAATTGTTTTAAGTGTTGTGCTTACATTAGGGTGTATTCTAGGAAGCGGCACGATCGCATGGGCAGAAGGTGAGACGGCAGATGCCGCCGCGAAGATCAAGGTGGCATGCGTGGGAGACAGCCTGACGGAAGGGTACACTTCGACGGGCGCGAATTCAGGAAAGAAAGGACCAAATGCATATCCGGCACGTTTGCAGAGTTTACTTGGAAGCGGATATGAAGTAAAAAACTTTGGGGAAACAGGTGCGTTTTTGATGGAGGGGACAAGTAATCCATATAAAAGCGGTACAGAATACGAACAAAGTAAAGCTTATAATGCAGACATTGTAATTATTATGCTTGGAACGAATGATTCCAAAAACTGGAACGAAGAAAATTATAAAACACAGATGACAGCGTTTTATAATGAGTATAAGACGGAGAATAACAAAGTTATTTTTGCCACGTCTCCGAAATGTTATCAGACGACGGGAAACGATATCACTCAGGAAAAGGTCGAAAAAGTCTATCAGGCTCAGAAGGCATTGATTAAAGAAAATGCCGCATGGGATTTCATTGATATGTATGAAAAGACCGAAGGAAAAGAAAATCTTTATAATACAGATAAAGTACATTTTACAGATGCAGGATATCTGTACATAGCAGAATGCATGTATGAAAAGATTACAGGAAAAAAAGCTCCGATTGAAGAAAAGGTGAAAATTCCGCATACACAGCAGAGCGGAGAAACAAACTACTTCACATTCGCAGAAGGAAAATGGGAGGCAGGAGATGCGCAGCATACATGGTCAAAAAAAGTAGATCCGGCGCATCCTGAAGCAACCTATTATGAAGTGAAATTTACAGGACATAAGATCGATATCTATTCCGGTAAAAACAGAATGATGGGAAAAGTGAAGTATCTGATCGACGGTGAGGAAAAAGCAGAGGGAGACCTTTATAATGCTACTAATATCAATTCTACATTCATTACAACGATTTCCGATTTAGAAGAAAAAGAACACACATTAAAAGCGGTGGCTACAGGGGAAAGAAATGCATCAGGAACAGGTTCGGACATTCTGATCGATGCCGCTGAGGTGTATGTATATACTTACAGAGAACCGGAAGAAGCAAAACTTCACGGAACAATTACAGATAATAATCTTCAGTATACCCAGGATAAATTAACTGAGGTAAAAGCAGCAAACAAAACAGAAGATACTTTGAATGCATGGAAGAATGATACGGTTACTTCTGAGATTTCTTTAGCTTCGATAGATTCTTCTTATACAGATGTAACAGCGACGGCAAGTGATTTCACCGGAAACGGCAATACGATTCCGAAAGCAAATGTGGATTTAAAATTTATTAAATCAGTTCAGGCTTATACAGGAATGCCGGGATACGGTGATCCTGACAGAGAAGTTCCGAAAGGAAGCAGACAGGAAGCAAATGAAGTGCTTTATCAGGATGCCGGAACAGCGATGAATAGTGGAACGAACAAACTTCAGAATATCTGGGTATCTGTGAAAGTTCCGGCAGGAACAGCGGCAGGTAGTTATACAGGAACGGTTACGGTAACGGCAAAAGAATTAGCAGAACCACTTACATTTACTTATACGTTAAAAGTTGCTGATGCAGAACTTCCGGATGCGACGAAGTTTAAAGATGGTTTTGATATGGAATTGTGGCAGAACCCGTATCGTATCGCAGAATATTATGATGTAACGCCGTTTTCTGAAGAGCATTTTGAAATTTTAAAATCCCACATGGGATTATATAAAAATGCCGGCGGACATGCCATTACAACTACAATCGTAGAAGAGGCGTGGGCAGGCCAGACATACGGGGAAGGAACTGTTAAATTCCCTTCTATGGTTAAATGGACAAAGAGAGCGGATGGAAAATGGAGTTTTGATTATACGGATTTTGATAAATGGGTAACGTTTAACAAAGACGTTATGAAAATCGGGGACAAGATCGTATGTTACAGTATTGCGCCTTGGACAAACTCAGTTGTTTATTATGATGAAGCGACAAAGACAACAGTAAAAAAACGATTGACTCCGGGTTCAGAAGAATGGACAACGATATGGACGGCATTTCTGAATGATCTTGCAGACCATTTATATGAAAAAGGCTGGTTTAACGACGCTTATATCGGTATCGATGAAAGAGGATTTAATAAGGCGGCGTTTGATTTGATCGATTCAATTAAACGCGGCATTCCGACACCTTTGAAATTAAAGAGTGCGGGAGCGATGGATGGATTTGTTGAGAAAAAAGATCTTGCAATGCGCGTAGACGACCTGAATGTAGGTTCTATCGCGGTAAAGGCCCATCCTCAGCAGTTTGAAGAAATAAGACAGGCTCGTGAAGATGCGGGACTTCGTACAACTATTTATACATGTACAGGTCATAAACCGGGTAACTTTTCATTAAGTGCGCCGGGAGAAAGCTACTGGACAATGATGTATTCTTATTCCGTAGGCGGAGAAGGATATCTTCGCTGGGCATATGACTCATGGGTTGAGAATCCATTGGAAGATACGACTCACAATGCATTTGAAGCCGGGGATTGTTTCCTTGTATTCCCGGATGATTCTGAAGCAAAAGTTACAAAATCAAGTACACGTTTTGAAAAAATGGCAGAAGGTGTACGCGATGTAAATAAACTTATTAAAATGAAATCAGATGCTCCGAGCATGGCGGCAAAAGTGGATGCTTTGATGGATTCTGTAAAACCGACTTATGCATCAAGCGCGTATTATCTGACAGATGCGGGAAAACAAGAACTTGCGTCGGATATGAATACGATCAAAACAAAAATTGCCGAGCTGACAGAAGAATATGTCGCATTAAAGAAAGCGGGAGTGACCGAGGTTGACTCAGTATCGATCAACGGAGAGAAAGAGGTTGAATTACAGCAGGGAGGTACAACTCAGCTTGAAGTTACAGTCCTTCCGGAAAATGTATTGAATAACACAGTCACATGGTCGACCGATAATCCGGCAGTTGCAGTTGTGAAAGACGGAGCGGTAACTGCGAAGGGATCAGGCCGCGCTGTTATTACGGTGACATCTAACCAAAATGAAGAAAAGAAAGATTCTGTTACGATCGTTGTAAAAGAAGCTGAGGTTGAAGAAGGAGCGCAGGTTTCTTACTATTCATTTGACGATGTGAAAGGACAGAAGTTAGAGGATGAATGGGGAAAACGTGACGGTACTCTTGATGCTTCCTGCACAACCGAAGCCGGCAAATCAGGAAAAGCGCTGAACGTAACACAAGACGGAAAAGGTGCAGTGATTACGCAGACGGCAGGCGATCTGAATGACAAAGACTGGACGATTTCGTATTGGGTAAAGACTACGTCAGAATTTAATAAAGAGATTTCTGTATTGGAAGATTCCACAAAAGCATTTTCCTTCTCATTGAAGATGGCGGCAGACAGAGTATCCGGATTCCGTGTAGGAAATAATGGCGGAGACGTCTTGTCGTATCAGTATGATTTCGAGAAAGACAAGTGGTATCATATTACATGGGTGCAGGATAAAGATCAGGGTCTTGCCATGTATGTAAACGGTACAAGAGTCGGTGATATCAATGCATGGACAAAAAATAATCCTATTAAAACACCTGCGGATGTGATCGGCGGTACTGGATTTACAGGTCTGATCGATGAAGTGAAAGTTTATAACCGTGTATTGAATGAAAGTGAAATACTTTCCGCAATGAAAGTAAAAGGATTAAACATTGCGGATACGAATCCAACGGTAAATATCGGAGAAACGTATCAGATTACAACAAACTTGATAACAGACGCCGAAGATAAGACGATTACATATGTCTCAAACAAGCCGGAAATTGCAAGTGTAAATGAGGACGGTTTAGTAACGGCGAACAAGAAAGGAAAAGCGGTCATTACTGTAACAGGCGGCGGATATACGGAAAAAGTTACAGTAAACTGTAAGAAAGTATTGTATGCAAATTCAAGGATTCCACAGTATGAATTGGCGGATAAATATCTGAAAGATATTGAAAAAGCTCCGAATACACCTAGACAGTATCTTGGACAGCCGGACATGGTTCAGACAAAGACAGGCAGACTGATTACTGCTTATCCGACAGGACACGGTCATGGACCGATTATTATGCAGATTAGTGATGATGAAGGCGAGACTTGGACGGAGAAGAAAGATATTCCGGCATCGTTTGCAACTTGTCAGGAAACACCTACCTTATATACATTGGATATGGGTAATGGAAAAGAAAGAATTATGCTGATTTCAGCATGTCCGAACTGGGATTTACAAAGAGGCGGATGGGATACTGCCTACTCTGATGATGACGGAGAAACTTGGACAGAATATAAGAATCACTGGCCTTCTTTTGACGGAGCAGAGAAAAAACATACAATCGTAGCAATGGCAAGTCTTGTGCAGTTAAAAGATGAACAGGGAAATTACATTCAGAAATGGATGGGTGTTTTCCATGATTATGGTTATGTCAACTTCAAGAGCTATCTGACATTTGATGAAGACGGAAATGAACAGTGGAGCGAGCCGGAAAGATATTTAGCTGATTATAGAAGTATCGAAAGCAAATATGGAATCTGTGAAGTCGGAATGTTCCGCTCACCGGATGGAAAACGGATCATGGCGCTGGCAAGAAGTGATAAAAAACCAAACTTATCCGTGATGTTCTATTCTGATGATGAAGGAAAAACATGGAGTAAACCGGAAGAAATGCAAGGTTCGCTTGCAGGGGAAAGACATAAAGCTGTATATGATCCGATCAGCGGACGTCTTTTGATCACATTCCGTGAGATCGTATACAAAGACGGTAAGCTTGATAACAACTGGATGGCAGGCGACTGGGTTGCATGGGTTGGAACATATGAAGACCTGTTAGAGCAAAACGAAGGTGAATACCGTATACTGATCGAAGAAGACTGGGCAATGAATGCAAAATCCGGTGATACGGGATATGCGGGAATTTTAGTTCTGGATGATGGAACATTTATCATGGATTCTTACGGACACTTTGACGAAGAGTTTTCTAAGAATGCATTTGAATCAGGTAATTATAATGTAAGAACAGATTTATGTTATATCAAACAGGCAAAATTCAAACTTGGTGAAATCGAGAATGAAAACGGTCTGATTGACAGAAGCGCCCTGGAAGCAAAAATCAATGAAGTAAAAGATACGTCGGCAGAAGGGTACACAGACACTTCTTATGCGGCATTTGCAAAAGCGCTGACGGATGCACAGACAGTATTTGCAGATTCTTCCGCACAGCAGATTCAGATTGATGAAGCGCTGAAAGTATTAACTTCAGCATTTGAAGGTTTGGAAGAAAGACCGGTAGAACCGGAGAAACCGACGGTAGAAAAAGTTGAAATTAAAGCAAATCCTGCTAAGACA
>ENA-OPEV01000696-OPEV01000696.1-human-gut-metagenome-genome-assembly--contig:-NODE-696-length-20980-cov-4.597515_pt1 | contig 20980 bp, 19 predicted proteins | sample MGYA00241637_ERZ501537 | MGnify/ENA primary metagenome ERZ501537 (study PRJEB25962, sample SAMEA1972159) | human gut metagenome | biome: human gut; feature: human-associated habitat; material: faeces...
CGTCCTGCCAGGCGGTTTTCCCTCTTGCTATAGCCTTAGTTCAGCTCAATCTTCTCAGCCTGATCCGGGAAGAAGGAGTTCTTCATGTCATACTTATTGTGGTGAGTGAAATCGTAGAGGGCTTTTCCGTTCAGGAAATAATTTCTCTGATATTTTCCCTCTTTTACTAACAGCCAGTTCTCCCGATCCCATGTGAGATAGCCGTCCTCATCTGTTCTCGGCTCTGAAAATACCAGATCCACCTGACGGTTGGAATCTAAGAGCTTCATCAGATCCTCCACTGTAACCTCCACCTCGGCTTTTGCCTGTACATCATATGCTTTCATAAAACAAATATCCTCCCCTTTTTATGATGTTTGTTCCATTATGCCACTATTTTCCCGTTCCGTCAAATGGCTTTTCCGCTGTCTCAAGACGATATTCTACAGTAAATTCCTTTCCAGAGCGCAGGAAACGGCCGCCGCAGAATACCTCCCCCGACTGGTTGTCGTACGGATCGTCCCGCAGTCCCTCCTCTTCCCTTGAGAAGCTGTGCATAAACTGGGAGGCATACGGAATCCTGTAGGGATCCAGGTTAGCCCCATAGTAGGCCCGTCTCTTCTCATCGCCCTGGCGGAAGGCAGATCCTCCGAAGGAGCAGTCCGCGCTCAGCCATCCGAACGGCGCCACGTAATACTGGGCCCAGTCGTGGCTTCCCACAGTCAGAGGCGTCGCATAAAGGCCTGACTGCCATCTGGCCGGAATCCCGGCAATCCTGCACATGGTGATAAAGAGCAGCGCCTGGAAGCCGCAGTCGCCCTTCCTGTTGGCAGCCGTAAATTCCGGGATGTCCTCCACTGTGCTGTAGCTTCTCACAAAGGAATATTTTACCTGGGAGGTAATAAACCGGTAGATTTTCTCTGCCGCCAGAAGTGGATTTTGCTCTCCTCCCGTCACGCTCTTTGTCAGTTCCCTGAGATAAGGCGTAAAGCGGATGTGGGGCGCCTCCTCTCCCGTATAGAAGGACGGCTGGGAGGAGAGAACCTGGGACGGATCCGGATTTCTGAACACGGTCTCATTGTCAAACTCAAACTCCGTCTGCCATACCTCTCCCCCTCGGATCACCGTTTCAAACCGGGCGGTTCTCTGAGGATAAGATCCGCCGTCCACAGATACCGGCTCTCCGGCCGTGCCTTCAAATCCCAGAAGGCGCAGGTTCCTTACCTGGGCGTACTCCACTGGAAGCGGCATATAAACATGGACAGTTTTGCCTATGCAGGCCTTCTCCGCCTCAGGAGTCAGGGAGAGTCTGGTCAAAAGGCGCATGTGGATAGTCCGGCCGCCGTGTTCTTCCATCAGGCGGACGTTCTCCCTGAGCAGGGACGCGTTCTTTTCATTATCCTCCAGCGTTCCCAGAAAGCGCGCTCCGTAGTCGTCTCTCGTCTTCATCAGATTGTCGAAAAACAGCTCGTGAAACCGTACTCTGCCGTTTATGTAAATCCAGTCTGCCGTATTCTCTTCCCAGAGTGTTTCCAGTTCCTCGTCCTTAAAATCTCTGATATTCTTCCTGAGAAGCGCTAAAGCTTCCTCATAAGAATATGGATACTGGGACGGGATTCTGGATGCCAGGATCCGCTCCAGCTGGAGGCGCTTTTTAAGGGCTTCCGGCAAAGTTTCATCTGAGAGCCGCCTGTCAATCACCCGTATCAGCCTCTCGTAATCGCCTCCCCATTTCAGTTTCACTAAGTCTTCCGGAAGCGGCACATTTAAATACCGCATATCAAGCGCTGTCTTATCTGCCATCTCGTTTTCCCCTCTTCTTCTGTTTTTGCTTTTTCTTTTTCAGCCGTTTCTACTTCTGCCTGTTCCAGACGTATCTTCCCCTTGGTCTTCTCCTGCTCTGCCTGTAAGGACGCCTCTCCTGCATTCCCTCCGGCTTTTGAGGAGCTTTACTCTGTTCTGCTGCCGGTTCCGATCCCTTTTCGCTCTCAAGAGGCTTCTCCTGCCCCTGCGCAGCAGGTTTCTCAAGAGGGTTCTCCTCCTGCATCAGGGCTTTCTTCTCCTTCTGGCCGCCCTGTTCCTGTCTGTCGCCTGTCCAGCCTGTCCTTTTTTTGCTGCGCCTCTTTGGGGCTCCCTCTTTTGCCTTCTCCGGTTCTCTGCGCTCCTCCTGCTTTTTCTCTCTTCCCGTTTCTTCGCAGGCCTTATTTTCCTTCTGCTCTCTGAGCGGTTCTGTCTCCTGTTTTCGGTTCTCCGCTGAAATTGTCTGAATTTTTATCATTCCCTCTGGCTGAGGGCTTCTCTGATTTCTGTTATTTCTGCTGTTTCTACGGTTTCTCCTGTTCTGGCCCTCTTCCGCCTGTCTGGACGGTTCCTTCTTCTTATCAGGCTCCCCGGAAGACTGGGCCTGACGCTCTCCCTTGTCCACAATGATTTCCCGGACGCTCTCTAACTCCTCCCCGCTGGCCGCAATTGCCGGACGGCGCTTCATGCTGATTTTCTTTCCGGACATCTCCTTTCCGTGCCAGAAGTCTTCCATGCTGCCAAAACCGTTATCCCGGCTGACAATGATAAACTCCTTCTCTGATGTGCTTCCAATCAGATATCCGCAGTAGCTGGACAGCTGAAAATCCAAAAAATTCTTTCCTGTCTTATCTACTTTAATGTATCTGACCTCCGCTCTGGAAGAGGCAATCTCAATATGTCTCTCAAAAGGAACTGCAGCGGCCTGCTTTCCGTAAAAAATCACAACGCGGTCACGATCTGACAGCTTTTCCACGCCGTCCATTCCTCCGACCCCTACATTCTCAAAATCTACCAAATACGTGCTCATGTATTTCCTCCATGACTGTTTCTGTTTTGCAAACTCCTTCTCTGACGCTGATATTATTCTTCGGCTTCCGCCCCGTCGCCCTCCAGAAGATACGGCGTCACCTGGTAAACGTAGAAATTCAGCCAGTTGGTATACAGCGTGTTGGCCATATTTCTCCACTTCAGGGCAGGAATTGAAAACGGATCGTTATCCTCATAGTAATTGTACGGAATCTCCGGATTCATTCCCTTCTTCAGATCCCGGTGGTACTCGTTGTTCAGCGTCATTCTGTCGTACTCCGGATGTCCCTGCATGAAAATCTGGCGCCCGTCGCGGCTCATCACAAGAAAAATTCCCGCCTCCCTGGACTTGGCCAGAATCATCAGCTCCGGATTCTTTTTCACATCCTCCTCACGCACCTCGGTCCACCTGGAATGGGGACAGTAAAAGCTGTCGTCCAGGCTCCGCACCAGCGGAACCTTACGGTTTAACACCTGGTGCTCATAAATGCCTGACAGCTTCCGCTCTCTCCTGTACTTGGGAATCTGGTAGTGGTAGTAAAGGCCCGCCTGGGCGCCCCAGCAGATATGCAGCGTCGAGGTTACGTGGGTTTTGCTCCACTCCATAATCGCGGTAAGTTCCGGCCAGTAATTGACTTCCTCGTACTCCATGTTCTCCACAGGCGCTCCTGTGATAATCATTCCGTCAAACTTTCTCTTTTTCACCTCGTCAAAGGTTACGTAAAATTTGTTCAGATGGCTGGCTGAGGTGTTCTTCGAATTGTGGGACGCCAGCATTAAAAAGGTGCAGTCTACCTGCAGAGGTGTGTTGGAAAGCGCCCGGAGAAGCTGCGTCTCCGTCTCCTCCTTAATCGGCATCAAATTCAGGATCAGGATCTCTAACGGCCTGATATCCTGGCTCAGGGCCCTGTCCTCATCCATGGTAAAAATATTTTCTGATTCCAGAACTGCCTTGGCCGGCAGATCTTTCTGTACTTTAATCGGCATATGTGTCCTCCCCGTTAGTCTGTAGGGTATCATACCATATTTCAGACGTAATTGCCAGCCGCCGCAGGAAATCTTAGTCCGTCTCTGCAGAGGAACCGGGGATAAACTGTCCGATGAATTCGTCCTCTGTGATAATGGGAATATTTAGCTCTCTGGCCTTTTTATTCTTCGAGGAAGAGGAGGCAGAGTCGTTGTTGATCAGATAGCTTGTCTTGGCGGTTACGCTTCCCGTCACCTTTCCTCCCCTCTCCTCAATCAGCTCCTGCAGCTCTTTTCTGTTTTTAAACCGCTCCACAGATCCGGTAATGACGAAGGTAAGGCCGGCAAGGCCGCTTCCTGCCCCCGCCTCCTCTTCCTCCTCAGGAGCCGGAGGAAGCAGAAGCTCCGCCAGCAGGCGGTCTGTTATCTTATTATTTTTCTCATTCTGGAAAAACTGGATCCAGGCCTCTGCCAGAACCTCCCCGATTCCGTCGACAGCCACCAGATCCTCTTTGTCCGCGTTCCTCATGGCCTGAAAATCGTATTTAAAATGGCGGCAGAGCATTTTTGCGTTGGCCAGGCCGATTCCCGCCACTCCAAGCCCGTAAATCACTCGGGGAAGAGTGGTGTGGGACGCCTTCTTGACCGCTTCGCAGAGCTTGTCAAATGATTTCTTTCCGAAGCCCTCCATCTCCACAATCTCGGCTTCATGAGCGTCCAGATGAAAAATATCGGCATACTCGTGGATCAATCCTCTTCCAATGAACTTTTCCAGAGTCGCCTCCGACAGACCTGCAATGTTTAAGGCGTCCCGGCTGGCAAACAGGGCGAAGCTCTTCAGCTTCTTGGCCTGACAGTCAGGATTCGTGCAGTACAGCGATTTTACGTCGTTCACCTGGCGTATCTCCGTCGCGCCTCCGCAGACAGGGCAGGTACATGGAATGTTCTTCACTCCGCTTCTGGTCAGGTTGTCCGCAATCTGAGGAATAATCATATTGGCCTTATAGACGGTGATTCTGTCCCCTTCTCCCAGCTCCAGGGATTCCATAATGCTTAAATTATGAACGCTGGCCCGGGTCACTGTGGTTCCTTCCAGCTCCACCGGCTCAAATACTGCCACCGGGTTAATCAGGCCTGTCCTGGACGCGCTCCACTCGATGTAGGACAGCGTTGTCTCCTGGATTTCATCCGCCCACTTAAACGCAATGGAATCCCTGGGAAATTTCGCAGTCCGTCCCAGCGACTGGCCGTAAGCAATATCGTCAAACAAAAGCACAAGGCCGTCTGACGGCACGTCGTTTTTCTCCACAAGCCTTGAAAATCCGGCTACCGCCTCCTCCAGGCTGTCCGCTGTGACCCGCCTGTACTCCACAGTCTCAAATCCCTGGGACTGGAGCCATAAAAACTGTTTCTCCCTGGAATTTTCAAACTCCACGCCCTCGGCCATCACAAGGCTGAAGGCAAAAAAACGGACGTTTCTCTGAGCCGTGATCTGGCTGTTCAGCTGGCGCACCGACCCGCTGCACAGGTTTCTGGGATTTTTGTACCTGGCGTCAATCTCCTCAATCTCCTCATTGATTTTCAAAAAATCGGAATAGCGGATCACCGCCTCGCCGCGCAGTACCAGCTGCCCCGTATAGGGAATGGTTTTCGGCACATTGACAAAGGTTCTGGCGTTGGCCGTAATCACCTCGCCAATCTCTCCGTTTCCTCTCGTGACGGCTTTCCTCAGCTCTCCGCCCTCATAGGTCAGCACAATCGTCAGGCCGTCCATTTTCCAGGACAAAAGTCCTTCTTCGTTTCCCAGCCACTCCTTCAGCTCCTCCACGCTCTTTGTCTTGTTCAGGGAGAGCATGGGCTTTTCATGACGTTCCTTCACAAGGGAGCTGGCTACCTCGTAGCCTACGTTCTGGGTGGGGCTGTTTCCAAATACGGTTTTCGTCTCCCGCTCCAGTCCGGCCAGCTCATCGTAAAGCCGATCGTACTCAAAATTGCTCATAATTTCCCGGCTTTCCTGGTAGTAGGCCCGTCCGGCCCTGTTGAGCAGCTCGATCAGCTCCTTCATCCGTTCTATTTTCTGTTCCTGATTCATCCTTACTCCTCCTGCACCTGGGCTTTCTCTCTGTCCTGTCTGGCGGGCTCTGCCGCCCTTTTTACGTTTCTGCCGCTGAACCGCTTCCCGGCATCCAGCGGCAGAAAGATGACTCTCCTATTCCAGCTTCTTCTTATCCTCCGTACTGTAATCCTTCACAATAAACGTATTATAGCCGCGGGATCGGAGTTCTTCTTCCAGGGCCGCCGCATAGTCCAGATTCAAAAAAGCGCCGGCCCTCACATCGTAATAGCCGTTGTCGTAGACCAGAAAAGCCGGATATCCCTGGGACTGAAGCTCTGCAAGCTGCTGCTCGGCCAGGGAACGCAGGCGGTAGGCTCCTGTCTGCACCATATAGTAGACTGGCAGCTCCCTCTTTTCTTCCTCCCTCACCGCCTTCTCCACGCCGTCTGCAACAGCCTCTGCAATCTCTTCAAACTTCTGGTCAAACAGCTGATTATCCTGGGGATTGTCAATAAATCCTGCCTCGATCAAGATGGCCGGCATAGCCGTCCGCCTGAGCACCGCCAGTCCCGGCCTCTCCACCACGCCCAGATCCTGGTAGCCCGTTTTTTCCAGCTCCTCATTTACCGCCCGGGCCAGCCTGCCGTTTACCCCCGCGTCCTCATACACCAGGGTCATAATTCCCGAGGCCGTCCCCGGTATTCCGGCTGCGTTTCTGTGAATGGAAATAAAGTAATCGGCTCCCGCGCTGTTTCCCATATCCGCCTTCTCGTAAGGGGTGTGGTAAACGTCGTCCACCCTGGTATACATCACGTCAAAGCCTCGGTTTTCCAAAAGATCGCCTGCTGCCAGAGCCAGCTTTAAGGCGTCGTCCTTCTCCTGTCTTCCGAAATAGACGGCTCCCGGATCCGTCGTTCCTCCATGTCCTGCATCTATTACAACTCTCTTTTTCATATTTAAAAGAAAGGCTCCTTTTCTAGGCATTTCTATTGTATTCTATGAAAAAGAGCAAAAAGAGTTCCTTCTGCTTATCCTGGCTAGAACTTCAGATCAATCTCCCCGGAGAACACCTCCTCAGCCGGTCCTGTCATGTAGACGGTATCCTTTTCTCTGTCCCACTCGATGGTCAGGCTTCCTCCCAGAAGCTCCACCTCCACCTTTGTATCGGTATAGCCTGCCAGAATGCTGGCCACCGCGCTGGCGCAGGCTCCTGTTCCGCAGGCCATGGTCTCCCCGGATCCTCTCTCCCAGACTCTCATTTTAATATGGCCTCTGTCCATAAGCTCCACAAACTCTGTGTTGGTCCTGTCTGGGAAGCGGCTGTGATTTTCAAATTTCGGCCCAATGGTTTCCAGAGGCACTGCCGCCGTATTGTCCACAAACAGGACTGCATGAGGATTTCCCATGGAAATTCCAATAAAACGATATTCCTCTCCCTCCACTGTGATAGGCTCAAACATCTCTGATGTCATTTCAGGCTTTCCCATGTCCACAGTCAGCTCTCTGGCTTTTCCGTTCTCAGCCTGCACCTTTAAGGTCTTAATGCCGGACACTGTCTCCACGGTCAGCGTCGTCCGCTCCGGCGGCACAATTCCATGGTCATAAGCGTATTTTCCCACGCATCTGACTCCATTTCCGCACATAGCTCCCCTGGAACCGTCCAGATTGTACATATCCATCTGGCAGTCAGCCACAGCAGACGGTTTAATGAGAATCAGCCCGTCGGAACCGATTCCAAAATGGCGGTCGCTGACAAATACAGCCGTCTTCCCCGGATCCTCTACTGTCTCCTGAAAGCAGTCCACATATACATAGTCGTTTCCTATTCCCTGCATTTTCGTAAATTTCATCTCTGCGCTCCTCCCTCTCTTCCATATTCTGCGCCGCGTCAAAGCCGGTAGAATAAAAAGAGGGTACTCTCCTCTCAGAAAGCACCCTCGCTCTTGTTTAAATATAACAGCGTCCGTTTTGTTTGTCAATTTATTTTGAAGGATTCGTCTCTTTGCTCTGTCTCAGGCGTTCCACCATCTCGCTTCCCAGAGTCATCCTGCCGATATATCCCACCTCGCCTGTCATGTAGACGATTCCGTCCTCCTTGATTTCCACCTCCAGCGTGCCGCCAGGCATGTGGACGTACATGTTCCGATCCGCCAGTCGCAGGCTGCAGCGCAGGCGCAGCTGCCGGAAGCCAGCGTGTATCCGGCTCCCCTTTCGTAAATTTCAATCTGGATATTGGTGCGGTCCAGCACGTTTAACAGCTGGGTATTCACCTTCTCCGGAAAGCTGGAATCACGCTCCGAATGTTCTCCAATCCGGCACACCAGCTCTTTTGAAATCTCGTTCATCCAGATCACACAGTGGGGATTGCCGATAGAAAGGCAGGTGGTAATATAGGGAATTTTTCCAAACACCATGGTCTGGTTTACCATCTCTCTCCGCTCCCCGGTCACCGGGATTTCGTCGCTCCAGAAGGTGGGCTTTCCCATGGAAATCTTCACCCGGGTGCCCTCCTCGTTCAGATAGTATACCGTCACCTCGCCTCCCAGGGTATCCCAGGAAACCTTCGTCTTCTGGACGTATCCGGCGTCCTTCAGATATCTGGCAAAAATCCCCATGCCGTTTCCGCTCTTCTCCGCCTCGCTTCCGTCTGGATTCAGGATTCTCACATACATCTTCTCCCCGCCCAGCATGGGACCTACCAGAATTCCGTCTGAGCCGATTCCAAAGTTCCGGTCGCAGACTGCCTTCACCTGCTCCGGTCCAAGCTCCATCTCATTTTTATTCGGATCATATACCAGATAATCATTCCCCATACAATGATATTTTTCAAATACAGCCTTCATAGAATCCTCCTCCTGCCGACTTTTTCTCATCTGTTTTTTATTTTACACCTCATTTTCCGCAAATAATAGAAAGATTCTGCTCTTTTACTTGCATTTAGTGCTCTCTTTCTTCTATACTTCTTCTATAGCATTTTTTAACTGGGAGCAGAGCGGCGGGCGCCTTAACTCCCAGGCCAAATAGAAAGGGGGATTTGTATGGCTTTATTGAATGATAAGCGGGACGAGGACTGTGAAAAACGCGGCTATCTGTTCGAGGAATTCCGTTTGTTTCATCTGAGCGATCCTGTGACAGAGCCTATCGGCTATCACTACCATGATTTTCATAAAATTTTATTTTTTTTGAGGGGGGAGGCCGGATACAGTGTGGAAGGCGCTTCCTATGATCTGGCGCCGGGCGATATTGTGCTGATTCCCCGCTACTCCATCCACCGGCCGGAAATCTGTCCTGGTGCCTCCTATGAGCGGGTCATTCTCTACCTGTCTCCTGACCTTCTCACCGGAAACCTCTGTGGCCCGGAACATCTGGCCGGACTGTTTCAGGCAGCCTCAGACAGCCGATCCTATGTGCTTCGTCTGCCCAGGCTCTGCCAGGCAGAGCTTTTGGAGACCCTGTCCCGGCTGGAAACCTCCTGCCGGGAATCCGGTTTTGCCGACGGCCTTCTGCGACGGCTGATTCTTCTGGAGCTGTTAATCCTTTTAAACCGCGCCTGCCAGTCTCCTGAATCCCGCCGCCTTCCAGCTTCCAGCAAAAACGCCGCGGTTCTCTCCATCATGCAGTTTATCCATGACAACTCGGATTCTGATTTGACCATAGACGGACTGGCCTCCCGCTTCTATATGAGCCGCGCCCACATGATGCGCCTGTTTAAGAGGGAAACAGGGTATACCATCGGCGGCTATATAAACGAAAAAAGGCTCCTGACGGCCAGACAGCTGCTGGATCAGGGCCTTTCTGTGACAGAATGCTGCTATCGCTGCGGATTTAAAAATTATGACGCTTTTTTGAGAGCCTATAAAAAATCCTTCGGAGAGACGCCAAAGCGGAAGAAGCCGCCTTCATCCCTTATCCCTCCCCATTGCGGAACGCGTTGAGCTCTCTGATCAGCAGCTTCACATTTTTGATCAGCGAATCAAAGGCTCCGTATTTATAGAAGTTAATAAAAATCAGTCCAATGGGAACTGCCAGAATCATTCCGGCAATTCCCTTGACCTTAAAGCCCAGGTACAGAAGAAACAGAGTCAGCAGCGGAGGCAGTCCCATGGAATCTCCCACAATCTTCGGCTGTATCAGCTGTCTGGATACCTGGGTGACTACATAGAGAATTAAAAGTCCCGCCGCGTAGGTGTACTCTCCTGTAAACAGCTTCACTGCGGCCCAGGGAAACAGGGCCGTTCCCGTTCCAAACACAGGCAGAAAATCTAACAGAGAAATCAGAACTGCCAGAAGCAGTCCGTACTTCACCTTCAAAAACAGGAATCCCACCGCCAGAATCCCGGCCACTACAAACATGATCCGAAACTGGGCCAGAAAATATCCTCCGATGACTCCCCTGGCGTCCTTCTTCAGATACTCGGCGTAGCGGAGGACAAATTTAGGGGCGTACCGCCGCATCCACGCTAAAATCTTGTCCTGCTCTGCAATAAACAGATAGGAAGAGAGAATCGTAATGACTGTATTTACCAGAACGTTTGGAATCCCCTTCGCCACGTTGCCGGCAATCTCCACCGTAGGCGCAGCCGCCTTGGACACCAGATCTCCCACATAGGTTCCTATATTTTCTGTAAACTGCATCACTGCAGTCCGAAACTCGTCTGGAAGGAATTCAAACATCCTGTTGCCATTCTGGACAGCTCCGCGGATCTCTGCCGCCGCGCTGTCGTACAGGGCAGGCAGATCTCCGATAAATTCCCGGATTTCCACATAGGCCTTTCCCAGTACAAAATACAGAAGGCTGATAATCAGCGCCAGAACACCTGCGATAATCAGCATGGATCCATGCTTTCTCACAATCTTCAGACGTTTTTCCAGAAAGCGGACCAGAGGGTTGGCAATCAGGGCAATCATCCATCCAATGACAAAGGGGATAAAAAAGCCTAAAACTCTGGGGCCCCAGACGCACACCAGATAAAGACCTGTCAAAGGAATGATAATATTAAGAATGATTCTGAGATACTTTTTAACACCTTCCATGATGCCGCCTCCTGAAATCTATGCCATCCTCTCTGCTCTGCCTGCCGTCTCTTTCCCTGCGCTTTTGTGTTCTCTCCCGCTGCTATTTCTCTCCTGTCAGGCCGTACTCTTCCGCCAGCTTCTTAAATTCCGGCAGCGCCCTCTCAATCTGTTCATAGGATACGCAGTAGGCAATTCTCACATAGCCCGGGCAGGCGAAGGAGCTTCCCGGAACTACAAGGATATGATATTTTTTCGCTCTCTCGCAGAATTCCTTCTCGTCTCCCGGCGTCTTCATAAACAGGTAGAAAGCGCCCTCCGGCCTGATGCACTCAAAGCCAAAGCTCTTCAGCCCCTCGTAGAGCAGATTTCTGTTCCTGTCATAGGCGGCCACATCTGCCTTAGCGTCGATGCACCGTTTGATCACCCGCTGTATGAAAGACGGCGCGTTCACGCAGCCCAGCACACGGTTGGCAATCACCGCCGCATTGAACACCTGCTCTGCCTCGTCCATCTCGTCAGGAACCACCAGATATCCGATCCGCTCTCCAGGCAGAGAAAGGGATTTGCTGAAGGAATAGCAGATCACCGTATTTTTATAATACTTTGTCACAAACGGAACCTGTACCCCGTCGTAAGCCAGCTCCCTGTACGGCTCGTCGGAGATCAACACAATGGGATGTCCTATCTGGGCTGATTTTCTCTCTAAAATTTCTGCTAACGCCTGCAGAGTTTCGCTGGAATAGACCACTCCGGTTGGATTATTGGGCGTATTGATAATCACCGCCTTTGTCTTTTCGCAGATCTTCTCCTCAAATTCCCGTAAATTCGGCTGAAAGGTCTCTGCATTGGGAGAAACCACCACCAGCTCTCCGTCATAGTTTCTCACATAGGAGCCGTATTCCACAAAATAAGGAGCAAATACCATCACCTGCTCGCCCGGGTTCAGCAGAGTCTTTAAAATCACATTCAGGCCGCTGGCCGCTCCCACTGTCATCAAAATATTGCTCTGGCTGAAGGAAGTATCGAATCTCCGGTTCAGAGACTGGGCCACCGCCTCCCTGACGTCCTCATAGCCCGCATTGCTCATGTAGCCGTGGACAAAAAGAGAATCCTCCTCATCGAGAACCTCTCTCATTGCCTGGTTTACCTCAGCTGGAGCCGGAACGCTGGGATTTCCCAGACTGAAATCGTACACCTGGTCTGCGCCGTACACAGCGGCCATTTTCCTGCCTTCCTCAAACATCATACGAATCGCTGAATTATTCTGAAGCAGCGGCTGCATTTTCTCTGAAATCATAGTATTCCTCCCTTTTTACTTTAATACTGTATCACTGTCTCCATTCCACATAGACGGCCGCGGCCCCTGTCACTGCCAGGTAGAACCAGGTGGTGGGGTTGCTGAACCAGGTGGTGAAAAAGGACAGTCCGAAATAGACGGCAATCTGGGCATACAGCAGATATCCGATGGAATTTCTGATATGCTTCACCATATCGGTCAGATACCAGGCTAACAATCCCAGGACGCATCCCAGCAAAACGACGCCCAGAATTCCAAAATCATAGTAAGCGTCATAAAACATCGTTACTGTCGTCAGCTCCTCCTTGGTAGTAAACAGCGGAAAAGCTGTCAGAGACGGAACCAGAAATTTAAGGCCCGTCAGCGCCCACAGCGGAAACAGCATCTTCAAGCCAAAGCTGTGGCTATAGCCGGAGGCCATGGCCCGCACCATACAGTCGAAATTGTCGTAATTGTTTGCAATATACATGTACGGCTGCGTGACGAATATGGGCGTGCGGCTGTTTTTCATCTCAAAAATACCATTGAGATACTCCACGTCATGGCTTCTGGCAATCGTCAGGATAATGTAGGCAGCCAGCAGTCCCACAAACAGTACCGCCGCGCTTATAATCATCTGCAGCGGATCAATATGAATATCCATCATCAGATAGGTGATAACAGCCAAAGCCGCCGCCAGGATCAGCTGAAACCGTGAAACGCAGAGAATGGGAATCAGGACTGCAATTATATCCGCCCCAATCAGAATTCCAGTCCGCAGACGGTCGCGCCCTCCGTTGGAGTGAAAAAAGATCACGCTCAAAGCCGGAACCAGCACGCAGGATACCGTAAAATAGTGGACTCCCGTAATGTGGAAATAGGAATAGGCGTGAGGCACGCCCCTTAAGAAAAACGGCACATAGCCTAACACCACTGCCTCCAGAACAAAGCAAAACAGCGACAGCGCCGTCACTGCCAGCGCGCAGATAAACACCGGTTCCTCGCAGGAACGGAAATCGTGCCACCGCTTCTGTCCTTTCCATCTGGAGGCATAGCTGTTGTAATTATTTCTTCCTCTCCGCTCAAACACCTCAAACACAGCGTAAAAGCTGACAAAGGCCGCCAGAAAGCACAGCCATGTAAGGAAGGTCCAGTCCTGTGCCAGGCGGCTCAGCTTCAGGCAGGAAACGCCCTGTCCTCCCACCCAGGCCAGAGCAAAGATTCCCCGCAGGTGAATGCAGTTTCCTGTCCTTCTGAAATCTTGAACATACAGAAAGACAGCCGCCCCCATCAGGCAGAGCCCGGAAAGATAAAAATGCTCTCCCCTGGCCAGCAGAAAAGAGGCCAGACAGCATATCAGGTAAACAATCATCTTCTTTTATCCCCATGTATACAAATTTTGATCCGGCGTTTCCCCAGACTTGGGTTTTATTCCCGCTGAAATAAACGCCAAAGGGCCGCATAACCGCAGCTGTATTCCTACAGCCGCAGCTATGCAGCGCCTCCTTAAAAGTTCCTGCTGACAAACTCTCTCATAAAGCTCTCGATTTCTCCGGCTGTCACAAAGCTCATCGCCTTGCCGGCCATCTCCTGAAGTTCTCTGCTGTCGCACTCTGTAATCATCTTTCTGGCTTTCAGCACAGCGGAAGCGCTCATGCTGAATTCGTTTAATCCAAATGCCACTAAAAGCGGGATCATAAGCGGATCGCTGGCTGCCTCGCCGCACATGCCTACCATGATGCCCTCTTTTCTTCCGCATTCGATAATATGGCGGATGCTTCTGAGCACAGCCGGATTAAAGGTGGAATACAGATAGGAAACCTTGTCATTGCCCCGATCCACTGACATGGTGTACTGAGTCAGATCGTTGGTTCCAATACTGAAGAAGTCCACTTCTTTTGCAAAAACGTCAGCCATCAGAGAGGCTGCGGCAGTCTCCACCATGATTCCCACCTGGATATTGTGATTGTAGGCGATTCCCTTCTCGTCCAGCTCCTCCATAATTTCCTGAATCAAGGCCTTGGCCTCACGGTACTCCTCCACACAGGTCACCATGGGAATCATAATCTTAATGGCTCCAAAGGCGCTGGCGCGGAGAAGGGCACGCAGCTGTGGACGGTAAATATCGTCCTTTCGGTCCAGGCAGAAGCGGATGGCACGGTAGCCCAGAAATGGGTTCTCATCCTTCTTAAGGCCCATGTAAGGAATCTCCTTGTCGCCTCCGATATCCAGCGTCCTGATAATCACCGGCTTTCCGTCCATGGCTACAGCCACTTTCCTGTAAGCCTCAAACTGCTCTTCCTCTGTCGGCATGGCCGTCCGATCCATGAAGAGAAACTCTGTCCGGAACAGGCCGATTCCCTCCGCGTCATAGGAGAGCACCCGGTCTACGTCCTCCGGGCGTCCGATATTAGCCGCTGTCTCGATCTTTACGCCGTCCTTTGTGACAGTCTCTTTTCCGATGTATTTTTTAAGCTCTTCCTTTTCTTTCAGATAAACAGCCTGTTTCGCCTCATACTCTGCCTTCAGGCTCTCGTCCGGCTGAAGGAAAATCTCTCCCGTCTCGCCGTCCAGTATGATTTCGTCCCCGTCCTTCACCTGAGAGAGGATTCCGGAAGCCGCCACAACGGCGGGAATCTCCAGGGCTCTGGAAAGAATTGCGGAATGGGAAGTACGTCCTCCCAGCTCCGTGACAATTCCAGTCACGTTTGCCGGATTAATGCCAGCTGTCACAGAAGGCGTCAGATCCTCTGAAACCAGAACGCTTCCGGCCGGAAGTGAAGACACGTCCACAGAGTGAACTCCAAGAAGGACTTTCTGCATCCTCGTCTTAATATCGCGCATATCTGCCGCTCTCTGCTGCATCAGCTCGTCGTCCATGGATGCGAACATATCTGCGTACATCGTGCACACGTCCTCCACAGCTGCCTCGCTGCACAGCTTCTCCCCATCGATCTTTCCCTCGATCTCCATCGTCATCATCGGATCCTGAAGAAGCATTAAATGACCGTTTAAAATCTCTGCTTCCTTCTCTCCAATCCTCTGCGCCATGTCGTCGGCCAAGGCTTTCGTATCCTCGATGCTCTTCTCCACTGCCTTTTTGAAACGCGCTTTCTCAGCCTCTGCGTCAGCTATTGTCTCTCTCTTTATCTCCAGAGTCTCTTCTTTCAGAATTACAACTTTTCCAATGCCGATTCCGGCAGACGCTCCTGTTCCTGATACCATCTTTTTTCCTCCTTTTATATATGAGAGCTGTTACTCGCCTAAACCGTCATTTACCGCTTTCAGCATAGCAGACAGCGCCTCTTCCTCATCCTTCCCCTCACATATAAACTCCAGCTCATCCCCGCATTTGATGCAGGCTCCCAGAACGCTCAGGACACTCTTTGCATTGGATACGTTATTTTTGTGACTGAACGTAATCTGAGACTGATATTTTACCGCTTCATTACAAAGAATACCTGCCGGTCTCAGATGAAGGCCGCTGGTATTTTTAATTGTTACTTTTGCCTTAACCATAAACTTCTCCTGTATCCTTACTTTTACTGATTCTGACTGCCGGCTGCCGCCGAAGACGGCTCCTGCTTCTGCTGGCTGTTCTCTGGAACGGCTTCCGCAGATTCCGAGGATGCCCTGACATCCTCCTCTTTCGTCTCGGCTTCCGTCTCCGGGGCCTTCGCCTTTACCTCCAGAGTAATGCTGGGGGTTCCTGCCACTGTATAAGCCTCGTCCAGCTGATAGGAAAGAGCCGCCGTATGAGTTCCTGGCTTCATGCCTGAAACGTCAGCCCTCAGATTCATCTTATCCGGAGACAGACTGTTCAAATCCTCTTTCAGTCCTCTCACAGTCAGAGGCACCGTGCCGTCGGCCAGCTCGTAGGTGTACTCCTCCGACGCGCCCATAAGCTCAATATCGTTGCCGTCAAGCGTGTAGGTTCTGTTTTCCAGCGGCTCTACCTTCAGAGTCACTGTCACAGAAGTGCTGTCCATGCCGGCCAGCTCCAGTCCCGGCGGAATGAATTCCTCCAGATCAATGACACACTCCTTATCGCCTGTCAGCCCCTCTGCGCTCAGCTGAGGACTTTCAATAGGAAGCGTATTCATGTTGGCCAGGACAGAGCGGAGTCCTGCCACAGAAACGCTGTCCACACCGCACTCTACGCCGGTCAGCCTGTATCCGTCGGCCACCTGTCCGGATACCTGGAAATCAAGCGCCAGATTTTTCACCTTCAGCATAGTTAGTTCGTAGGAGATATCTCCTCCTAAAACTGTCACTGCGCTGCTGAGCGTCAGCTCATTGTCATTTGCATCATAAAATTTAGGAACCGCTGTTCCTGACAGATCACTGTCTTTTCCCTCTATGTTGATCTCCACTCCCACACTGCTGATCTGGCCAATCTGGGAAACAGGGCCTCTCACATACACATAGTTTGGAGTCAGCTTCACTTTTCCGGGCAGATAATCCTTATTTCCCGCCGGGTCTCCTGTCACATGGTGCGTCAGGGAGAAACGCTTCGTCTGAAGCTCCTCCGTCTTAATGTGGACAGTTCCCGGAGCTTTTACCTCGTACTTGACGCCTTCCCCGTTGCTGGCCAGATACTGCTCATCGTCCAGCACCTCCACCGTGACGGGAACTGCTCCTGTCACAGAATAAAGTTCTGACAGATCTGCGTAAGCCTTAAAATCCTCTGAGGTAAACCGGTAAATGTCCCTGGCCCTGGCATTGATTAGAAGCGTCACCGTGCTCTTTCCCTCTATCTCATAGGTCAGGTTGGAGCTTTCCAGAACCTCGTCGTTGGTGATATTCACGGGAATCTCGATGGACTTTGTCTGGATCGGGTTCGCCACATTGACGACAGCCAGCCAGACCAGAAAAGCGCAGAGCAGTGAAATCAGCTTCAACGGAGCATTTTTAGTCAGCTTTTCTTTCATTCTTCCGCCTTCCCTTCCAAATCTTAAACCGTCCTGAAGAATTCTCCTCATTCCGCACCGCCCGGGCTAAAATTCCTCTCAGCTCGTCGGCGTCCGCCACGCGGATCAGCCGTCCTCCGGTCGCCACAGATACCCGTCCTGTCTCCTCCGACACAACTAACGTCAGGCTGTCTGTCACCTCACTGATTCCTACTGCGGCGCGGTGGCGCGTTCCCAGCGCCTTGCTGATATCCATGTTGTCAGAGAGAGGAAGATAACAGGTAGCGGCTGTCACCCGGTTTCCGCGGATTACCACAGCGCCGTCGTGAAGAGGCGTGTTGTGCTCGAAAATATTGATCAGAAGCTGGCTTGTGATAATTCCGTCCACCTCGATGCCGGTTCTCTCCACATCCGTCAAAGGCGTCTCCATCTCGATAACCATAAGAGCTCCCGTTTTCACCTTTCCCATCTCGAAACAGGCTCTGGTCAGCTCGTTAATCGTCTTCTCGCTGAAGCCTTCCTTCACCTTTCCGTCATCAGCCGTGAAAATTCCAGTCAGTACGTTCTTGCTCCCCAGCTGCTCCAGCGCCTTTCTGAGCTCCGGCTGAAAAATGATAATGAGCGCTGTAATTGTGATATAAGACGCTTTCCCCAGCAGCCAGAGGATGGTGTCCAGCTCCAGTACGGCAGCCATGAGAACAAAACCGCAGATAAACAAAATTCCCTTTAAAAGCGTCCAGGCCCTTGTATTCTTAATCCAGACCAGAACCTCGTACACTACAAAGGCAATAATTCCGATTTCCAGAAAATTTTTGAATGTCATGTTCGGAACAAACGCAATCCACGAATACAGTTCCTTTACGTATTCTGCCATACTCTCACCTCCTCCTTTTCTTTTTTAATTTTTCTAATCTCTCCTTCTAGGAGTTTTTCTCGTGTTGATCCGCTGGACCTTCACGTCCGGCTTTGACACTGCGATTTTAGGAACCGCCTTCACATAATAGTGGTAATCATCGTCCTCAAACTGCACGTACTCCGTCCTGGTGTAGTCCACTGCAAACACAAAGAAATGGTAGACAGCAGCAGCAGCAGCGGAAACGGCCATTCCCGCCGTCACCTCCAGCACAGAAACCGACGCGTCAAACCTCAGATCTCCGATAAAAATCACCAAAAGCTGCACGATCACTCCCGCCGCGATGGCAATTCCCCAGGCGTAGTTAATCGGCATATTCTTTATCGTATGCACCAAAAGGATGCAGAGCGCCATAGCCGCTACCATAATCAGCATGGCCTGATTCGTCACAAGACTTTTCACCAGCTGGATAATCAGCTGGGTCAGCTCCGTCTGCGCGCTTCCGGACAGCACGCCTGCATTCTGCTTCACATACAGAATCACATAGTAGAGGAACGCTCCGCAGCTGACCGGAATCACGGACAGCATACTTCCTCCCAGTCCCACCAAAAGCGGAACTGCAAAGGGAATCTTCAGAAAGAACATGATCGGGGTCACCAAAAGAAGTACGCTGTCTCCCGGCTGGAATCCATAGTATAGAAGCACCACAATCATCAGAAAGACCAGCGTGATAGCCGCCACCTCCAGCGACACGGCAAACAGCTGGGCCATCAGAAAGGCTCCCGCCAGAAACGCCGTTACGCCATAGGGAACCGCCGCCCCCACCAGCCCCATCACTGCAGGCATCAGCGGAGAATTCAGCTTCTCCACAAAGCCCGTATTCTTTCCTATTAAATAAAAGGCCATAAACGCCACAGCAAATTTGACTGCCGGAATCACAATCTGGCTGTTCTTGGCGTAAAATATCCTCAGGCGCTCCTTGAACACAAGCAGTCCCATCATACTCTTCTGTCCTCCTTTGCCAGAGTTCTTGAGCGGTTATGGTAATCATACCGCTTGTCAAGATGTTTCAGCTTCGCCGTATAAAGCCTGATATTCTTCGCCGCATAATCATACCGCCTGGAATAGACCGTATGTACCAGTCCCATATAGACGGCCAGGCCAATCAGGTAATAAATCACAAAATTCCGGATCAGGCCCAGCATTCCTTCAAAGGAAAGCGTGCTTAAAAAATGTTCCATGCTGTAGAGAAGCCAAAGAAAAAGCACTGCCATGCAGCTGATCGTGTAGTTAAAAAAGCCGCGGATCATCTGGCGGCTGACGTAATCGCTCTTAAAATAATTCTTTCCGGCGTTCATGGCCTTTCCGTTTTTTTTCTCAAACATAGCCATGCTTGTCATCAGTTTGATCTTATCCTCATTGAGCATAGCACCACTCCCCGATTCGAATTCGTAAAATAAATTATATCGCTTTATTATAGCATACAATCCTTTAAATTTCGAGGGGCTGTGAAAATTTTCATAAAATTGTAAAAAAAGAATCCTGGCCGCCGCCCGATGCGGCGCAGGACTCTTTTCTCTCCAGCGTCACGGCGCGCCGTCTCTGACGCCTGCCAAAGCCGCTCTATTCATACCGCAGAGCGTCGATAGGATTAGATATGGCCGCTTTTCTGGCCGGGTAAAGGCCAAAGAAAATTCCCACCACCGCAGAAAAGGTGACGGCCAGAATCACAACGGAGGGTTTTATCACCGCCTCCACGCCTAAAGCCGCTCCGGCCGCCATGACGATTCCTCCGCCTGTTATGATTCCCACCAGGCCTCCGCAGGCTGACAGAATCGCCGACTCTGTCAGAAACTGAATCAAAATATCCTTCGTTCTGGCTCCCAGGGCCTTTCTGACGCCGATCTCCCTGGTCCGCTCCGTCACAGAAACCAGCATAATATTCATGATTCCAATTCCTCCTACTACCAGAGAAATAGCTGCGATTCCGCCTACCGCCACAGACAGTCCCGCCATCATGGAATCTACCTGCCCCATCTGCTCCACAGCGGACTCCACATACCAGTCCTCTGGATTTCTGTTTTTCAGCTTGGAAATATAAAATACCAGCTCATCGTAAAAACGCTCCAACTGGCTGGAGGTCATGGACTCTCTTGCAAACAGGTGGCAGTAATAGAACTCGTCGTTTGGCCATGTCAGAATTGTCCACGGGATGAAAGCGCTGCCTTTGTCGCTTCCTCCCCCCATCATCAGCTCCTGGAAGGGGCTCATCTCCTTCTCGTAGACGCCGACTACCGTGAACTCCTTCATTTCCCCATAGAGAACCGTCCGGAAGGTCCGCCCAACCGGGTTATCCGTGTGGAAAAAATTCCTGGCCGTATCAATGTCAATCACTGCGTGTTCTTTCCTGCCCTTAATATCCGCCTCGCTCAGATACCGCCCGTAAAGCATCTTCACCGGCTGCACCTCGTTATAATTCCAGTCGATTCCAGTGTAGTTAAACTGCATCTTATCCTGTCCGGAAACGGCTTCTGCAGAGGCGCTGGCGCCGCTGTCTATATAGGCGATATCGTCACCGAATACCTCCTTGATCCGCGACAGATCGTCCATGGTAAAATAATCGCTCTCCCTGACATCGTCGATCCAGTAGCCAATCCCCACATAGGTCTGCGTCAGGCCCACGTCCTGATAGAGGCTGGAAAACAGCTCCCTCATGGTATCTCCGATGGAGACGATGGAAATGACCGAACCGATTCCTATGATAATGCCAAGCATCGTTAAAAACGACCGCATTTTGTTGGCACGCAGGGCGGTGAAAGCCATCTTCATGTTTTCAATCAGCATCTGCCTTCCTCCCCTCTCTGCATTTCCAGGCCTCATTTTTCTCATCGCTGATAATCTGGCCGTCCCGAAAACGGATAATCCTCTGGGTAAAGGAGGCGATATCCTCCTCATGGGTTACGACTACTACGGTGGCCCCCTCCCTGTGCAGCTCAGAAAACAGCTCCATAATCTCGATGGAGGAGGCAGTGTCCAGATTGCCTGTGGGCTCATCCGCCAGAATCAGGGGCGGATCATTGGCCAGCGCTCTGGCA
>ENA-OPEV01000704-OPEV01000704.1-human-gut-metagenome-genome-assembly--contig:-NODE-704-length-20744-cov-26.187153_pt1 | contig 20744 bp, 21 predicted proteins | sample MGYA00241637_ERZ501537 | MGnify/ENA primary metagenome ERZ501537 (study PRJEB25962, sample SAMEA1972159) | human gut metagenome | biome: human gut; feature: human-associated habitat; material: faeces...
TCACCAGGCCGATGCGCAGGGCCTCGTCGGCCTTGATGTTCTTGGCGGTACACTCCTTTACATCCAGTACGCCTGCCGTACGCGCCGACAGGCTGAATACGCCGAAGTTCTTGATATTCACCGACTGGCCGCTGTAGAGGGTCGTAATCATGGCTTCCACAAAATTGGTCAATACACTCTGGATGTCTCCCAGCGTCAGCGAACTCTTCTCTTTCATCACATACGCAATGTCGTCCAGCGTCGCATTGTCGCCCAGTGTCACCAGCTGCGGGTAGAACTTTGCCACCGCATCTGCCTTTCGAGGATCTTTCCTCGCAATTTTCTTGAATGGTACTCCCATAAACAATTAAATAATTAAAAATTAACAATTAGAAATTAAAGTCTCGTATTGCAATACTCTTCTCTTTCTCCTTTAGGGGGAAGAGGGGTGCTGCAAAAGTACTCCTCCGGCTTTTTCTGCTCATGGCTTTCTTCGGGTTACGCCGTCTCTTTCCCGTTTCCTTTCTGTTCAAAAAAAATTCTTCGTCCGATGCCCGTTTATGTCTGTATATGCTTGGTCATACCGCTGATATTCAGTATCTTTATGGTGTAATAATCAACCAATAACATAAAGAATGAAAACAGAAAAAGAAAAGAGGGAAGAGGAGGAGGAAGACCTTCGTCCGTTCCGCATCCACGCCTATTCGAAGGAGGAGCTTGCCATGCTCTACAACCCGACTTACTGCATCAGCAATGCCATCTATACCCTGGCGGCATGGATACGCCACAACAAGGCGCTGAAGGGTGAGCTGGAGAAGGTGGGCTACAACAAATACCGGCGCACCTTCACTCCGCTGGAAGTGAAAGTGCTGGTGAAGTATCTGGGAGAACCCTGACAGGATGCCGGCCGGAAATAGGGAAGCAGTGTAAAGAAAACGCCAATATATGTAAAGCCCCGTAACAATATATGTTGTCATGCACAACAATATATGTTACGGGGCTTCTCTCTTCTCCTCGAATGCCGGTTACTGATATGTCTGGATGTCCACTACCTCATATTCGGTCGTCTCCTGCTCGTTGGTCCGTGTGCCGAATCCGTACTTTTCCAGTGCCTGCACCAGTACCAGCTGGGTGTGCGGGTTCACCTGCACCTTCCCGAATATGCTGAGCTTGGTCAGTATGACGCTGGCAGGGAGCCATTTTACCTGCAGGTCCTCGGGCAGCGGTTTGCGGAAGAAGACGAAGAGGTTCTCCTCCACGGGGTCTTTCATGCGGTGCCGTTCGTTGTGCTTGTTCAGCTGTTCTATCTCCTCGCCCTCGTACCAGTATCTGAAACCGTCTTTCAGCAAGGCGAGCGCCTGGGCGTAGATGCCGGGATGGTTCACCGGGGTGTGGTAGTCTATGCCGGTGACGGTGATGGGGAGGAAACGCCGGTTTCCACCGATGTCCTGCAGGCACTGCCGGTTGTTGGTGCTCGCGATGAAGGAGCAGTGGCGGGGCAGGGTGAAGGCTTCGATGTCGTAGGCCTTGCGCTGCGTCACGTTGTCCTGCGCGATGATTCGCTTCAATGCTGCCAGCTCGCCGGGCTTCACGCCTTCGAACTCCTCCATGTTGATGATGATTCGCGTGGCGAGCAGGCGGGCATCGTCCTTGTTGCTCGGGTCTATTATGCCGTTGTAGAAGTACTCTTTCCACTCGGGCGGCAGCAGGCGCCGAATCCAGCTGCTCTTTCCCTTTCCCTGCTCGCTGTAGAGGATGATGACGAGCTGGTTCATGTCCTCGTCGCTCAGCGCGCAGTCCACCAGGCCCACTATCCACCGTTTGAAGCCCTTCTGCCATAACTCCCGGTTCTCGGTCGTCAGGGTGTCGGCCAGCCGGGCGATGTAGTCCGTCCCGTCCCAGGGGGGAAGCGCGTACAGATAGTCGGTGTAGGGGTTGAACTCCTTGGCGTAGTTGGAGTCTATCACGGCTCTGAGGAAATTCTGGTAGCAGGAGATGCCGGCCATCTGCAGGTCTACGAATATGGTGTTGTAGTCCTTTCCGCGCATGGGGCGGTAACCTTTTCCGGCATCTGCCGACAGGGCATAGGGCATGAATTCGAGGCGGTCCAGGATGAGGTTCCTGCGGATGCCGTAGTGCTCTTCCAGAAAGCTCATCACTTGGTTGATGACGGGCTTTTTCTCTTCCTTCTTTGTGGCGGCTTCGCTGGTCTTGTCGGTATAGATGTAGGCATTGTGCAGGGGAGATTCCACGTCGGGATACTCTTGTCCGAACTCGTTTTTCGCCAGTCTGATGGCTGTCTGCTCGTCCAGGCCCTTGCTGTAGCATTTGTTGCCCAGGGCGAAGAGGAAGTTGTCGCGGTTGCCTGCCCGGAACTTGGTGGTGCGCTTCACGGCAGTCACGGCTTGGGAAAATATCAGCTTCTCCCAAGGCTTTGCGTCCTGCGGCGTGGCGGCAACGGAGGTGGGGAGGGGGTGTACCGTTTCGGCAGCCGTCTTCTTCTTGCCGCTTTCCTTCTTCGCAGGCGGGATGATGCGTGCCGGCAACGGGGAAATCTGTTCCAGCAGTGCGGCATTGATATAGGCATGCGGGTCGAAGGACATGAAGTATCCCCGCGAGATGTCCTTTCCGCTTCCATCCACCTCTACTCCGAGAAGGGCCTCGTAGTGCTCTTTGGCGGCGCTGTACAGCTTCAGGTGTATCTCCTCGAGCGTAGCGTAGGTCACCTCGCCCTGCCGGAGACGGTCATACAGACGCCGGGTGTATTCCGTCTGCATGAAGACGAACAGCTTGTAGCCGTGCCTTTTGGGGGAGAGGAAACTGCCCAGGGTGTGCGGGTCTTCGTTGATGAGGGTCCGGGTCTGCTCCAACTGTCTCTCTTCCAGGTCGTCGATGTCGAGCGTGATGACGGGGTTGTAGCGGGTGATGCTCGGTGCGAGCCTTCTTTCCCGGTAGTTGGCCGTGAGGGTCCTGAAGGGAAGCTGCTTCTTGACGTGGTTGGCTTCCTCCACCTTTCCCTGCGCCACGAGGCTGGCGATTTTGATGATTAACTTGGCATGCTTGCCGTTTTTTATGTCAGCCATGTCCTGCGTGAAGGTTGTCTCCCCGCTGACGGCGCTGAAACCACGGTAGGTGGTCACTGGAATGTTTTCCATTCTACTTGTATTAAGTTTGCCTTATTGGCGGCGCAAAGATGCCGTTTATTTCCTTAGGAAGCAAAAACGGCCATCCGCAGTGGGACAGCCGTTTTTTTACAATTTGAATTCCTTGGTCCGTTTTACTCCTTGGGATATAGCTCATTGAAGAGCTTATATATCTCATCCTCAATGCAATCGGGGTTCAGCGTATTGCCGCTTCCGTCCGCGTCCATAAAGTTTACAAGTAGATGCAGCAGCTTGGCGAAGGGGCTTACGCCCTTCAGTCCGTGTTCCTTTTGGGGATTTATCAGCAGTGGGATGAAGGGTGTCAGGAAAGCCTTCCGCTCCTTGTATTCCACGGTTAACGACTTGTGTTCTACCATAGAAAGCAGGTCGATGGCCACTTGCACCTCTTTGCTCTCTTTGGTGTACAGCACTTGGTAATCTCTCCCTTTGATTTGCATTACGCTAATTGGCGTTTTTTTGTTCTCATAACTACAATTTGAAAATACAATTTTATATTAAGTTAACGAATCGGGTGCAAAATTAATAAAAAAGAGAAGTCTGTGCACTATGTATTACACGGATTGGCACGGATTTTTGTAGTTTCTGTGCGTATCACTTTTGTGTATGTCCGTGCGTATCATCCTTTTGTTTCCGTGAGTATCCGTCACTCAGAACGTAGCGAAGAATTCTTCTCTGTGCTCCTCTGTGCTCCTCTGTGCCAATCTGTGTAATCTGTGGTGCCCCTCTCCGTGAACTAGTGAAGCGTGTGTGTAGTCTGTATGTATAGGGTGAGGTACCGGAACCTATGGTTATATATGTAACACACCCTTTCTTTAAAAAGATAAGAAATGACGCGCGTGCGCGTGTATCTTACCTAATAGGCGTAATTCTTTGATATATAGTGTGATGATGTCTGCATTAAAAAAGATTATCATTTTATCAATCAGAATATTTTGTACTTTCATTTCTTGACGTTACCTTTGCGTTCATTAAAAGGAACGTGTTATAAAACATTTCTTTCATCATAAACGTTTCGTTGATAACAGCTTATCGCAAGATAGCTTGAATATAACTATTTCGTCGCCTTCCTTCCGAGATGGTGGAGGGTCTTGAAATAAAATGAATGCACATAGTCTATTTAAAGTAACCGCATTACATTACTTGACCGGGAGGTACTTCGCTACTCCGGTGTCCCCTAATCATATTTTTTTGTGAACGAGAATGCAGAAATGCACTGGTATGCAGTGCGTGTCACCTATAGCCGAGAGCTTTTTTTCAAGGAATACCTGGATGCAGAGGGCATTGAAAACTATATTCCCATGCGCTATGAGTATGTCGTGAGGAAAGAGCGCCGCTTGCGCAAGCTTGTTCCTGCGGTCCATAACCTGGTCTTCGTCCGCTCCACCCGTGAGCGTATGGACGAAATAAAGAACAAACCGGGCATGAACATCCCCATCCGCTATATCATGGACCGCGAAACCCACCAGCCCATCGTCATCCCGGACTCACAGATGCGCAGCTTCATCGCCGTGTCTGGCACCTACGACCAGGCTGTGCTCTATCTTGAACCCACCGAGCTGAACCTCTCCCAAGGAACCCGGGTACGCATCACCGGCGGCATCTTCGAAGGAGTGGAAGGGGTGTTTGTGCGTGTGCGCCATGATAGGAGGGTGGTGGTGAACATCGAGGGGGTGATGGCGGTGGCGACGACGTTTGTGCATGCGTCGCTGGTGGAGGAGATAGGAGAAGGAAGTTAGAATATTCTGTGCTTATCGTCATAATGCTGAATAAATATTTAACCCCAATTTCTCAGCCTTCATACATGGAATGGGTTGATTGGACTAAAATCATTGGCATATTTTTAGTTACACTGGGACATGGGAATTTGGTGAGTGTAGAGTTGAATACTTTCATTTATTCTTTCCATATGCCTTTATTTTTTATCCTTTCTGGAATATTGTTCAAATATCGTAATTTCATTGAATCTCTTAAAAAAGGATGGCATACTTTGTTGGTTCCTTATTTTATAATCAACTTAATAATTTTGGCATATACTTCAATATTACTTATATTGAAAGGTACATTTGATGTCCAGATGTTTTTGGGAAAGGTGGTAGCTGTGATTGTTGGGCTGGGGTATAACGTAGGATACTTGTCTCCAGTAGTGCACCTACTTGGTTTTTAATCAGTCTTGTTTTTTTTACATATATTAACTTCCTTAAGGGAAGATAGAGCATATAGATTGTTACTGGTTCTTTTTTGTATTGGTGTTTTTTTGATTTTGCAATATTATGAAATTGATACCTTAGTTCCCATTGATAGCACTTTACTTGCGATGCCTTTTTTTATTGCTGGTTATGAGATGAAGGAATTTTTTAAGCGTGATTTGTCTTTTTATGTTGTTTTGATAATTTTTGTGGCACTTATTGTTTTTAACTATTACAATGGCAGAGTAGATATAAATACTTGTCAGATAGGAAATTCTTTGTTGCTTTTTTATCTAAATGGAACGTTTGGAACAATATGTGTATTTCAAATTGCCAGATACTTACAACTTGGAAATAAGATTAGTTTAATTGCATCTGGTACAATAATTATATTAGGTTTCAATTTGTTGATGATAAAATATGCTAAAGTAGTATGGAATTTTATCTTTTCTAGTATTCCGATTACTTCGTTGGTAGGTATATTACTGGCATCGGTGATATTGGCAGTTTTTATACCCATTATCCTTTTTTGTAAAAAACATTTTAAGTGTATATTGGGATATAGATAAGATGTCTAATTTTAGTGATAATAAGCGAATAGCCAAGAATACCATTTTTCTTTATATTAGGCTGATATTTGTAATGGGAGTCAGCTTATATACTGTACGGGCAATTTTGAGTCTTCTTGGAGCGACTGACTACGGCTTATATAATGTGATTGGAGGTTTCGTTTCAATGTTCTCTTTTATTAGTGGAACGTTATCTTCATCGTCACAAAGATACTTCTCAATATCTTTGGCCGAGAATGATTTTAGGAAACTAAATGATTGGTTTTGTTTGAATCTTAACTTATTTGTTATAATCATTGTCTTTTTGATTTTCATAGCTGAAACATTTGGATTATGGTTTATAAATAATAAAATGACAATACCAATCGAAAGGTTGACGGCAGCAAATATAATTTTTCAATTATCATTGTTAGGATTCTGTTGTAGCCTTGTCAATACTACATATTTGGCTTTGATTATTGCATATGAAAAAATGAAAACATTTGCCTATATTGGGATGTTAGAGGCGTTGTTTAAATTGGCAATCGTGGGGATTTTATACTTTGTTTCAACAGACAAGTTGATTGTGTATGGAATTTTGATTTTTGTAATAAATGTATCAATTACACTTTCTTATGTAGGGTATGTTTCAAGAAAAATACCACAAATTCATTATTATGTATATTGGAATAAAATTGAGATAGCTGAATTGGCCTCATTTTCAGGGTGGCATCTGCTCGGAACCATTTCTGTAGTTTTAAGAGGGCAAGGTATTAATGTACTTTTGAATGTTTTTTTCAATCCGATAGTGAATACAGCTCGTGCAATAGCATTTCAGATAGAAAGTGCAGTAATGCAATTGCAAAATAATTTTTTTTTGGCATTAAAGCCACAAATCTATAAATTGTATGCAGTACATGATTATTCTCAATTGCATACATTAATCGTCAGAAGTACTCAGATATGTTTTTTTCTGACTTCAATATTATCAATTCCTTTGTTTTTTGAACTTGACACGGTGCTTGATTTATGGCTTGTAGAAGTACCGGAATATACGCGAGCGTTCACAACACTTGTACTTCTCAATGGTTTGATTGATTCGGTATCTGGGCCTATGATTGCTCCAATTTTAGCTACGGGTAAGATTCGTAATTTCTATTTGATTACTGGAAATCTTATAATATTTACTCTTCCCATATCCTATGTGGTACTGCATTATGGGTGCTCCCCCGAGTCAGTATTTATTGTTACGATTTCTTTTTCTTTTTTGGCTATGATGTGCCGAATCTATTTTTTGCATAAACTTATTAAAATTCCTTTTCTCGAATATATTATTGAACTTATCAAGCTTTTTATTGCTACTGTTGTAATTTGTATTGTTGTAACATTGTATATATATGTGACACCTGATAGTGCGATGAGATTTTTTATTGTCATTATTCTTTCTTCTGTGTTGCATTTGATAATGTATTACTATTTTGTAATATCAGGCAATGATAGGAAGGCACTTAATGGATGTGTTAGTAAATTTTATGGCAATATTTGGAAATAATAAATTTTTGAAAAAACATGATAGGATTATTGACCTTTCAATTGACAAATAATTTTGGAGCTCATTTGCATACTATTGCTTTGTATAACAAGATAAAAGATTTAGGCTATACATGTGAAATTGTGGATTACCGAAGTCCAGAGTTAATCAATAGGGAGACTAAATCATTTCGATTAGTAGGTTTAAGTCCTAAAAAGATAGTTGCATTTGTGTTATATAGTTATAAACAAAAGAAAAAGTATAAATCACTGTGTCTTGATCTCAGAAAATATACAAAGGTTAGTCCTATTTATTATCCCGATACTATAAAGGATGCAAATCATAGATATAATTCTTTTCTGATAGGGTCGGATGTCGTTTGGTCTTTAAGGATAACAAACTATGACTATAATTATTTCTTGGATTTTGCAGATGATGCGAAATATAAAGTCGCATTTTCATCATCTGTTGGTGAAACTGATATGTACCGAGATAATCAATGTCTTCCAGTATTACTTAGAAGATTAAATTCTATTTCGGTCCGCGAGGAAGAAGCTGTAGAGTGGGTAAAAGCTATTTCGGGAAAAAATGCAAACTATGTTTGTGATCCAACTATGTTATATACAAGTAAAGAATGGGATAAATTGATAGAACCGAAAAAATACGAATCGAATTATGTGCTTACTTATTTTGGTGATCCTACGGGAAAAATGGAGAGAGAGGCATTGGAATATGCAAATCATCACCATTTAAAACTGAAAAGCATACGGATGGGGTTACCTAAAAGGGGGGTTGAAAGTGTTTGGCCAACAAGTCATGCAGAATTCTTAGGACTTATTAAATATAGCAAGGCTTTTTTTACGGCCTCGTATCATGGTATGCTTTTTGGTATTTATTATCATCGTGAGCTTTTTTATTATAATTATGGGTTAAAAGCTCGTATGGCTTCATTAGGTTCTAAATTAGGAATAGAGAACCATTGCGGAAATGATATTACGAATATTTTAAATGTGATCCCTATTGATTATGCTAAAGTTGATTTCTTAATAGATCAATTCAGATCATATTCTATAAAAGTTCTAAAACAAGCATTAGATAACCATGAATGAAATGATACATGTTGGGCTGCTGTCCAAAGAAAAATGTTGCGGTTGTACAGCTTGTTATTCTATCTGTACACGAGGAGCTATTTCTATGAAGAGAGATGAACAAGGCTTTAGCTATCCGGAAATAGATGAAAACTTGTGTACTCAATGTGGTTTATGCGTTAGGACTTGTCCTTCTTTATCACCTAAGTTTTATAAATCGATTAAGTGTTTTGGTGCAAAACATATTAATAAGCAAGAACAATTATCTTCGACATCTGGTGGTTTTGCAGCAGCATTATCAGATTATGTGATAGGCAAAGGAGGAGTTGTATACGGTGTTGCTTTAGATGATGTCAAATATGTTCGTACAGTTAGGATTAACAGTAGAGCTGATTTACCTAAGTTAAAAGGTAGTAAATATGTGCAGACAGATCCTTGCGAGACTTTTAGACAAGCTGGTGCGGATTTGAAATATGGACTTTTTGTTGCTTATTTTGGGACATCTTGTAATATAGATGGACTTCGACATTATTTACTGTGTAAGAATATATCTACCTCAAATCTTGTAACGATTGATTTAATATGTCATGGTGTACCGAGTCCTCAAATCTTTGAGGATTATATAGATTATCTAAGTAAGCGGAAACCAGTGAATAATTTTTATTTCCGGACAAAGGCTAAAGGTTGGGGATTTGGAAGTAAAACATTCTCACCGTCAGTATGCTATTCTGACGGTGAAAACGTTTGTGACAAGCCTATTACGCTTGCTTATCAGCAGCTTTTCTTTTCAAATAATTGTTTGAGGCCCCATTGTTATGAATGTCCATATGCACAGATGGGAAGAGCAGCAGATTTTACAATAGCTGATTTTTGGGGTATTTCAATATTTCATCCTCAATATTTTGATAAAGATGGAGTTTCATTGGTATTGATAAATAGTAATAATGCTTTAAATATTTTTAATAATTTGCAAAATATTGATAGTTTTGAGACTACGACTGAGATTGCCTATTTTAAGCAAGAGAATCAAAGGCGTCCTTCACAGAAGAATTCAGCATATGAACAATTTTGGAAAGATTATCATCAAAAAGGAATTGAGTATATATTGCAACACTATACTATTTTGAATAAATATTTATTGTTTAAATATTATACCAAAGAAAAACTCAATTTGTTATTGAACAAAATATGTAAAAAAAGAATTTGATATTATAATTCTATCCGATTAATAAATATAGTTTTTGGGGATATTGTTTTTAGCCGATTCATCTTTAATTCATTACTATATAAAATTAGAAATAGATATAAATAATTATCAATGTCATTAATTGGTTGCATAAGGAAATACTGCTTATCTTCTGCATGGAATATAGGTTTTGTGGAAGATAAAGTTCAATGTGTTATTCGAAATGATTTGCAGAATATACATTGGATGAAGCATCAATATAGCGACAGATGGTTCGCTGATCCTTTTATTCTGAATGTAGATGAGGAGAATATAATCCTTTTGGTGGAGGAATTTTGTTATTCATTTAATAAAGGACGTATCGCAAAATTGGTAGTTAGCCGTAAAGATTATATCTTGAAGGAGATGAAAATTGTATTGGAAGAACCATGGCATTTGTCTTTCCCTTTTATATTAAGGAAAAACGACAAGATCTATATTATTCCAGAGAGTTGTAAAGCAGCGACTGCAGCCGTTTACGAATATGATTTGTTGACGGATTCTATGATAAAAAATAACGACCTTTCACATTTACCGTTAACAGACGCAACCGTACTACATTGGAATGACACAAATTATATACTTTCGACAAAACTTCCATTTCCTAATGATAAAGATTTATATTTGTTTAATTTCGATTATGAAAAGATGGTTATTGATGATAAACCAGTTCAAAAAGTAAAATTTGGAGGAAAAGTTGCACGCAATGCCGGTGAAGTGTTTGTCGTTGATGGTCAATATTATAGACCTGCACAGGATTGTAATAAAAATTATGGGAATGGAATTGTAATTCAACGAATAGAATCTGTCGGTGAATGTTTTTTGTTTTCAGAAGTTAAAACATTCTTCTCAACCAATAAAAAAATGGATTTAGGATACCATACTTTCAATATGTATAAAGGTTTGATAGTCGTTGATGGTCATGGACATAGGCGAAAATTATTATTCATGATATATAGCATTTTAGTAAATATCAAAGGAATGTGGAAAAACAAGCGATGATTCAATGTTGCAGAATTGAAAGAAGAGTAAGGAATATAAGATAGTAAACTTTTATTTGTAAAAAATATTTTTCTTGTTGCTGTGAATAAAGGTATAGTAGTTACAATTCTTACTGTTTTATATTTTCTTTGGAATATATTTGCTGGAATTAAATTAACATGGGGTGGAATTTTAATGTTGATTTGGGGAGGTCGTATTAATATCATTTTATTCCTGATTTTTGCTTTATTGTTTATTCTCATTGGGTTAACTGATAAAAAAGGAAGTGTTTTTACATCAAAGTACAAGCGATATGCATTTCCATTTATATTAGCTTATCTTTTTATTTATTTTTATGCAGGTTTTTTCTTGGGAGAATATCCTAGTGGATCTTTTTTAATGAATGCCTTTATGGCGTTTATATTTATACTTCTCAATGACAAATGGAAACTTACGGTTTTTGATTGGTTGGTCAAATCTCTCGTGTTTTTTTTGTCCTTGTCGTTAATTGAATACCTCCTTTATATTTTTACTGATCAGGGTATTCTGATTGCTTATTTCATTCGTGATAATTCTGGTCGCGAACAGCTTTTCGAACAACATCTTTTCAATTTCTTTATTATAAACTCTACTATTCGGTTTCAAAGCTTTTGTGAAGAACCTGGAGAACTTGGTACTCTTTGCTATTTGATGTTATTTCTGGTAGGGAATAATCCTCGATATAAAATTTATTATTACTGTTTTTGGATTTTTGGTCTAGCTTCATTCTCATTGGGATTTTATATACTTGCAGCCATTTATTTGTTGTCAATTCGTTTCAAGATTCGTACAATTGTTCTTACAGCTGTTTGCGTATTGACAATGCCTTTAATTTTGGGTGAGCAGTTTGAGACTTTAGTCATGGAACGTATTAGTGGAAAGGATATTAGGGATATTGATAATAGAACGGGTGACGCACTTAATAGTGCCCTCAGTACTTCCATTTTCGATGGGTCGATAATTTATGGTCATGGTGGAGTACTTCCTGATGATATGGAATATGATTCAGGGAACACTGGAGGAAAGGTATTTTTGTATAAATATGGTGTTTTAGGGTTGATTTTACTCTTATGTCCGTTTTGGAAATTCATTAATCAGTATTATCGTCAATATCGTGTGCCATATCGGCTTCGAATGTGTTTTGTGATTGCATTCTTCGGAGCATTCTACAAGTCAAATATGCTTGAATTCTATTGGTGCCTATGTCTTCCTTTCTTGTTCCCTATGTTGGCATCTGGAGCTACTTCAAAGACATTTAGTATAGATAACATCAAGTTGTAGCAATTATTATGAATATATTATTTCTGTGCCATCAACTTACTGGTGGGGGTGCTGAACGTGTCTGTGCAGATGTAGCGAATGGCTTGAGCCGTTTGGGACATAATGTTGCAATTATGATGGATACATCAATAGCTATCGTTTATCCCGTATTAGCAGATGTGCAAATTTATTCTTGTCCAGAAAGAAAGGGTAATTGCTGGATCATGTATCGTATCAAAATATTTTGGAAGATATTGGAAGTCTTAAAGAAATATAAACCAGATGTTATAGTAAGTATATTGTACTTTCATGCAACACTTGCTAAATTGGCATCCATGTTGGTACATAAGTGTCCAGTGATAGTTTCTGACCATAATTCTTTTGAACGACCAGAATCAGCCCCTTTTCCATTGAACCAAAAAATAGATAAATTTTTCAGAAACTATTATTTTGATTATCTGACGGTCTTGACACAAGCTGATTATACGTTTTTAAACGGTCGTTTCAAAAAAGTAGTTGTTATGCCTAATCCTTTGACTTGGGAACCGGAAAAAGTAATTCCATCAAAAAGTAAAATAATACTTGCTGTTGGACGTGTGGATATTTGGTACTGCAAAGGCTTTGATATTTTGTTAAAGGCATGGAGCAATCTTGCATGCTTTTATCCTGATTGGACTCTAAGGTTAGTCGGTGCTGGACACAAAAAAAATGTAGATTATTTGAAGTCGTTAGTACAGAATATATCTAATGTAGAGTTTGTTCCATATACCAAGGAGATTAAAACAGAATATCGTGATGCTGAGATATTTGTTCTTAGTAGTCGTTACGAAGGTTTTGGTTTAGTGCTTACTGAAGCTATGTCACAAGGTTGTGCTTGTATTGCTTGCGATTATAACGGTCGCCAATCAGAAATTGTAATTAATAATAAAACAGGTCTTATTTGTGGAATTGATAATCTGTTAGAATTAGAACAGAAATTAAAAATATTATTAGACAATAATGAGTTACGCAAGAGGCTACAACATAATGCATTACATGCACTCGACAGATATAAAGTAGACCATATATCTAAATTGTGGGAGCAGTTGCTTCACAAGTGCATTTATGAGTAATTCTTTTAGTTTATAAATTATGCTGAATCCTTTTAGGAGAATTGTTGATTTTTATTGGAGATTTTTAGTTTCTCCTATTGACTACGCCAGACATATAGGTGTTTTTGTTGGTGAAAATTCTTTTATAGCTACGAGGAAATGGAGTAGTGAACCTTATCTGATTACAATTGGTAATAATGTTCAAATTACGAGTGGCGTAGCTATTCACACACATGGAGGAGGGAACTCTGTGCGTTCTCGAATTCCAGATTTTGATGTATTTGGAAAAGTGCAAATCGAAGATTGGGCTTATATAGGTGCATATTCTCAAATTATGCCAGGTGTTACTATTGGAGAAGGTGCTATTGTGGCAGCAGGTAGTGTAGTAACGAAATCAGTACCTCCTAGGACAGTAGTGGGAGGAAATCCTGCCCGCTATATATGTACAGTAGACGAATACATTCAGAAGAATCTGAAATTTAATTTACAAATACATGGCAAGAATTTATCACTAAGAGAAAAACGGAACTTCTTGTTGACACTTCCTGAAGAAAAATTCTTAAAAAAATAGCTATGAAGATATTTTTCTATATTAATACTATATCTAGTGGGGGGGCTGAGAGAGTGCTGACTAATTTGGCAACAGAAATGTCAACTCGTGGACATGAATGTGTTTTGATAACATCTTTCCCTTGTTCATGGGAATATTCTTATGGAGAAGATGTTCAGCGTATTTCATTAGATTTGAATAAGATAGAAGGTTATTTTAAAAGGAATGTAATACTAATATATCGATTGAGAAAATTATTGAAATCGGAAAGGCCAGATATTCTTGTTTCATTTATGGCAGAACCTAATTTCCGAGCAATAATCGCAAAACTTGGTTCTGGCATAAAGTCCATTCTTTCAGTTCGCAGCAGTCCGGATGTTGAGTATGGCAGTAATTTTACATCTTTTTTGGCCAAAATATTATTTCGTTTTGGAGATGCAATTGTTTTTCAAACTCATGATGCTAAGATATGGTTTCCAGAGGTAATACGGAAGAAATCATTTATTATATATAATCCTATTGATCGGGTTTTCTACAATACGAAACTAAGCGAGTCTCGTTCGGGAATAGTTACGGTCGGTCGAATTGACAAATTCAAAAATCATAGATTACTGATTGAATCATTTGCGAAAATTGCAAATCAAGTGAATGATAATCTTATAATATATGGATCAGGAGATGTTACTTCATTGAAACTATATGCTGAGTCACTTGGTATAGGACAAAGGGTTCATCTACCTGGCCAAATATCAGATGTTCCTACTTTCATAAAAAGTGCGCGGCTATTTGTTTTGTCTTCGAATGTTGAGGGAATGCCTAATGCATTGATGGAAGCTATGGCTATTGGTCTACCTTGTATATCAACCGATTGCCCTTGTGGAGGTCCTCGAATGCTATTTCCAGAAAGCATTAGGGAGTATCTTGTCCCGGTAGGAGATTCAGATACTTTATCGAAACGAATGTTGGCGGTTCTTACAGATTCTCAAAAAGCAACATTTCTTGCACAAGAATGTAAGAAGGCTTCTTTTGAATTTGAGTCGTGTAGAGTTTTTGACAAATGGGAATTGCTATTCAGGAATACCTAACTTTTATTTACTAGTTTCATTATTGATGAATATACGAGGAGTCTGATGAAAATCTTGCATATCATAAATTCATTCATGAGAGGTGGTGGTGCAGAGACATTAGTTTTAACCTTAGCTACTGCATTAAGTAAGATAGAAGGCAATACTGTTCATGTATTAAGCTTGAAAGATCCGGAAGACAAGGAGTTTGTTCAGTTTTTGGAAGAACAAGGAGGAAAATGCTTTGCATTATCTGAAAATTTGAAATCGTTCAAAAATGTTCAATTGTTAGCAAATTTTATTAAAAGAGGTAACTATGATATTGTGAATGTTCATCTTTTCCCATCCCTTTATGTGGCAGCATTAGCTAAAATGTCAAAAGTGGTGAATACTCGTTTGGTATATACAGAGCATTCTACGACTAATAGACGTAGAGGGAGATTGATGTTTAGAATTATTGATAAAAGAGTATATCATGTTTATGATTGTATTATAACAATATCAAAAGAGGTAGAGCTGGCACTCAAAAAACACGTTCCAGATGCACGTACTGTAACGATAAATAATGGAATTAATATATCATTATTTGAAAATGCAATTCCTGCCAATATTCGCACAGAAATGGGTTTGAAGCCAGATTGTAAACTAGTTACAATGGTAGCTAGGTTTTGTTTCATGAAAGATTACAAGACTCTTATCAAAGCGATGTCGAGACTTGAGCGTGATATACATTTATTATGTATCGGTGATGGCCCTTTTTTGAACGAGAATAAAGAATATGCGAAGGCAGTAGGCGTAGACTCTCGTATACATTTTCTTGGTTTGAGAAAAGATGTTCCTAATTTGCTACAAGCTTCAGATGTTATAGTTCTTTCTTCGAAACATGAAGGATTTAGTATTTCAATGCTTGAAGCTATGTCATGCAAAAAGCCTTTTATTGGTTCCAATGTACCAGGTATTGGTGATTTGGTAAGAGGTGTAGCATTGTTGTTTGAGTTTCAGGATGATGAAGAACTGGCTCTACGCATAAAAGAGGTTTTAACAGACAGAACCTTATATTGTAATGTCGCTGAAAAATGCTATTCTTTTGCCAAACAATATGATATAAACACAATATCACAAAAATATATGAAGCTTTATAGAAGTCTATGATTTCTACAGCAAATGTAGGAATGGCTGTTGCTTTTTGAAAATGTAATAATAATTGTAAATATATGGCATATAAACATTTGAAATTTCCCCAAGGTTCTTTATTCTTGGTGACTGGTGGAGCTGGTTTTATTGGTTCCAATCTTTGTGAGGCTATTTTAAATCTCGGCTATAAAGTAAGATGTCTTGATGATTTATCCACGGGTAAGCAAGCTAATGTGGATATGCTTTTGAGTAATCCCGACTATGAGTTTATTTATGGTGATATAAAGAATCTTGATTCTTGTATGGTAGCATGTAAAGGAGTGGATTATGTGTTACATCAAGCGGCTTGGGGCAGTGTACCTCGCTCAATAGAGATGCCTCTTTTTTATTGTGGTAACAATATCCAGGGAACTCTCAATATGCTTGAAGCTGCACGGCAAAATAAAGTGAAAAAGTTCGTTTATGCTTCTAGTTCTTCAGTCTATGGTGATGAGCCCCATCTTCCAAAGTCGGAGGGAAAGGAAGGTAACTTGCTTTCTCCTTACGCTGTGACCAAACGTTGTGATGAAGAATGGGCTAAACAATATACTCGTCATTATGGGCTTGATACCTATGGAATGCGCTATTTTAATGTGTTTGGTCGTCGGCAAGATCCTCATGGAGCTTATGCTGCTGTAATACCTAAGTTCATCAAGCAGTTAATTGATAATGAACGTCCTATTATTAATGGAGACGGTAAACAAAGTCGCGATTTTACCTACATTGAAAATGTGATTGAGGCTAATTTAAAGGCATGTCTTGCACCAAGTGAGGTTGCTGGTGATACTTTTAATATTGCATATGGTGGCCGTGAATACCTCATAGACATTTACTATACATTAACAAAAGCTTTAGACAAAGAGATTGAACCGATTTTCAGTACTGAACGCAAGGGAGATATCAAGCATTCTAATGCAGATATTAGTAAGGCAAAACTCTTACTTGGCTATGAGCCAGAATATGATTTTGTGAGAGGTTTAAATGAGGCTATTGAATGGTATAAAAATAATCTGTAAAACAAGAAAAATATAGTCGAATATAATGGAAAGTGAAATTAAAATTGCCGTAATCGGTCTCGGTTACGTAGGGCTTCCTTTGGCCCGTTTGTTCTCTACCAAATACAAAACTGTTGGTTTTGACATGAATAAATCCCGTGTGGATGCATTGATGGCAGGACACGATGCTACCCTTGAAGTTTCGGACGAATTGCTGCAGTCTGCCATTGCCAATGGCTTCAAGTGCACGGCTGACATTGAAGACATTCGTGATTGCAACTTCTATGTTGTGGCAGTTCCTACCCCTGTGGATCATAACCATAATCCGGACTTGACTCCTCTGTACAATGCAAGTACTACTGTGGGGAAAGTGATTTCCAAAGGTGATATTGTAGTGTATGAATCTACAGTATATCCGGGGGTGACTGAGGATGAATGTATTCCGGTAGTGGAAAGAATATCCGGTTTGAAATTCAATACGGATTTCTTTGCAGGCTATTCCCCCGAACGTATCAATCCGGGTGACAAGCTACACACAGTCGAGAAGATAAAGAAAGTGACTTCAGGTTCAACTCCTGAAATTGGTAAGAAAGTAAACGAAGTGTATGCTTCTGTTATATCTGCCGGAACACATTTGGCTCCCACGATGAAGGTGGCAGAGGCGGCCAAAGTCATTGAGAATTCGCAACGTGATATCAATATAGCCTTTGTCAATGAGCTTTCCAAGATATTCATGCGTATGGGAATTGATACTCAGGATGTATTGGAGGCTGCAAGTACCAAATGGAATTTTCTTCCCTTCAAGCCGGGGCTGGTTGGAGGACACTGCATTGGCGTAGACCCTTATTATCTGGCCCAGTGTGCACAGAGTTATGGCTATAATCCTGAAATCATATTGGCCGGTCGTCGTATGAATGATGGTATGGGAGAGTATGTGGCTGGTCAAGTGATAAAACTGATGCTGAAAAAAGGAATTCAGGTTTTGAACTCTAATATACTGATACTCGGTTTTACTTTCAAGGAGAATTGTCCGGATGTACGTAATACGAAAGTGATAGATATTTATGAGGCTTTGAAGGGATACAATCTGAATATAACCGTTTATGATCCGTGGGCAAATCCGGATATCGTAAAGCATGAATATGGAATTGAAGTGATCAATGAACTTCCTGAAGAAAAGTTTGATTCAGTTGTGTTGGCGGTTGCCCATCAACAGTTTACGGGAATAGATATCGAAAGTCTGTCGAAGTCACGGTCTGTTGTGTTTGATGTCAAAGGTTTCTTGCCCAAAGAATCCGTTGACGGCAGATTATGATAAAATGAAAAAGCTTTTCTTTGTTACCAATGTTGATTGGTTCTTTATTTCCCATCGTTTGCCTCTTGCCTTGAATGCTATTCAGCAGGGATATGAAGTTTATTTATTGTCACGGGATACCGGAAGAAAACAGTTTTTACAAGGGAAAGGGATTCGCTTTATCGATATTCCTTTTGACCGTTCCGGAAGTAATCCTTTGCATGAATTGAAATGTATTTTTCAGTTATATACAAACTACAAAAAGTATAGACCTGATATAATTCATCATGTTACTTTAAAGGCTGCATTGTTAGGTTCTGTTGCAGCTAAGCTGTCAGGGCAACATAATGTTGTGAATGCAATAAGTGGATTGGGGTATAACTTTACGAACGGTAGGAATGGGATTTTGCAGAAGTTGATAAGGACTTTGATCCGCATTGCATTCAGAAGTAAGTCTTTTTCCTTTATTCTCCAGAATCCGGATGATGTGGAGATGATCAAAGGTTTCGATTTGGTTCCTTCGTCCCATATCTTTCTGATAAAGGGCTCGGGAGTAGATTTGAATGAATTTGTTTTTTCTCAAGCTCCTGGCAAGACTCAATTAAAGGTACTCTTTCCTGCAAGGATATTGTTGGATAAGGGGGTGATGGAGTTCATTGATGCAGCCAAATTACTTCAAGAGCGATTTATTGGAAAAGTAAAATTCATATTGGCAGGTGATTGCGACAAAGAAAATCTGGCTGTTTTGGGGGAAGAAAAGCTAAGGTCTCTTCTTGTCGATGATTATATTGAATGGATAGGATATCAGGCTCAAATGTTTCCTATATATACGGATAGCGATATCGTTGTACTGCCTTCCTATCGGGAAGGTTTGCCCAAATCCTTGATTGAAGCATGTGCGGTAGGGCGTCCTATTGTAACAACCGATGTACCGGGTTGCCGTGAATGCGTGAAATCCGGATATAATGGTTATTTGGTTCCTGCCAAGGACAGTAGGGCGTTGGCAGATGCCATCGGCCTATTGATAGAAGATGATGCGAAGAGGAAGGAGTTTGGAAGGAACTCTCGTCTGTTGGCGGAAGAAGAATTTTCTATAGATAAGGTTGTCAGGCAAACTTTTGATATTTATCAATCAATTATTAGGATATCTTGATATTCCCAGGTATCTTTGTAGAAAGATTGGATTCATGAAGAAGAACAAGCCATATAAGGAACAAGAACCAATAGCACCGAATGTTGGCGAAACGGTAGTTGTATATACGGGTAATGAGAATAATTCGAATATCGTTACGGAAGGACGTAATGACATTAGGCGTGCCATTTCTGGCGAAGAATTATTGGATAGGCTTTGCCCTCGTATAAAGGCTTTATTTGAATGAGAGTCGTATTTGCCTCCCCGAAGTAGAGGAGGATTTGTATGGGCTTATAAAAATACTTGTTGAGAAGGAGTATTTGGGTACTTATCCTTTTGCTATTTCTTATGTAGAAGAACTGATAGCTGATATTCAACAGAACATTCATTCTAAATTAAAAAAGAAAGCGCCCGCTTTTTTTGAGCGTTATGGTAAGGATATGTATTACATCACTTATCAACGTAATTCTAATACGACGTGGTATATTTTCTTCTCTGTCATTGGAGATACTTATTTTATTAAATACATAACCAATAATCACGTTTCCGGTCAGTATATTTTTTAGCATATTTCAATGAACATACTCGTCACTGGAATCCACGGCTTTGTGGGTTCCAATCTCGTTGTTGCCCTAAAGGAACGTCATAGCCTTTACGGGCTGGATATTGTTGCTCCTGAAAAGGAGGGGGTGGTAAAGACTTTTTTTGGGAAGGATATTGAACCAGCTTCTTTTCCGATGCGGAATCTTCCGAAATTCGATGCCATTATTCATCTGGCTGGTAAAGCCCATGACACGAAGAACCGGTCTGCTGCCCAAGCCTATTTTGATATCAATATGGGATTGACCCAAAAGATATTTGATTTCTTTCTGGAATCGTCTGCGAAGAAGTTCGTATTCTTCAGTTCTGTGAAAGCCGCTGCAGACAGTGTGGTGGGTGATATGCTGACTGAAGATGTGGTGCCTGCTCCGATAGGACCGTATGGGGAGAGCAAGATAGCTGCCGAGAATTATATTCTTGGCAAGTTGAATGTTGAAAATGGAGAATTGAAAGTTAATCCGTATGATGACAAAAAGGTCTATATCCTGCGTCCCTGCATGATTCATGGTCCCGGCAACAAAGGCAATCTGAATCTTCTTTATAATGTGGTGAGGAAAGGCATTCCCTGGCCTTTGGGGGCTTTTGAGAACAGGAGGTCTTTTACTTCGATAGACAATCTTTGCTACGTGGTGGAAGGGCTGTTGACTAAGGAGGTGGGGAGTGGTATCTACCACATGGGAGATGACGAGGCCTTGTCCACGAATGAGCTGATAGCTTTGATGTGTCGGGCTTTGGACCGCAAGCCGCATATCTGGAAGATAAACAGAGGACTGATGGAATTCTGTGCCTGGCTTGGGACTCTGCTCCATTTGCCTTTGAATACAGAGCGTCTGCGCAAGTTGAC
>ENA-OPEV01000717-OPEV01000717.1-human-gut-metagenome-genome-assembly--contig:-NODE-717-length-20505-cov-11.789976_pt1 | contig 20505 bp, 23 predicted proteins | sample MGYA00241637_ERZ501537 | MGnify/ENA primary metagenome ERZ501537 (study PRJEB25962, sample SAMEA1972159) | human gut metagenome | biome: human gut; feature: human-associated habitat; material: faeces...
AGTCTTAGAAAATGATACAAAAGAGAAAGTCGCATTGACAGAGGAACAAGAACAAGCCCTACTGTCATTCATTAAGACGGACAATGTGTATCACAAGTATTATGATGATGTGCTGATACTGTTAAAAACAGGACTTCGTATCTCGGAACTGTGCGGACTGACAGTAGCCGATATTGATTTCCAAAATGAAGTTGTGATTATCGACCACCAGTTACTAAAGAGCAAGGAACAAGGCTATTATATTGAAACGCCTAAGACGAAAAGCGGAATAAGGCAAGTGCCGTTGAGTGAGGAAACAATCAAAGCATTTCAACGGGTTATGAAGAAACGTCCAAAAACAGAACCATTTGTGATAGACGGACAGAGCAACTTTCTATTTGTCAATCACAAAGGCAAGCCGAAAGTTGCCATTGATTATAACGCCTTATTTGTCCGTATGGTAAAGAAATACAACAAGCACCACAAGGACAATCCCTTGCCACATATCACACCACATACGCTACGCCATACGTTCTGCACAAGATTGGCAAGCAAGAACATGAACCCAAAAGATTTACAATATATCATGGGACATTCAAATATCAGTATCACAATGAACTGGTACGCTCATGCGTCCATAGATACAGCAAAATCAGAGGTTCAGCGTCTAATCGCATAGAAGTATTTACCACGATTTTAACCACGATTGACAGGGAAAATATAAGAAGATAGACCTAGATATGTGAGGTTTACCACAAAAGCAAAATGCCCGTAGAGCCGATAAAATAAGGCTTTGCGGACATTTGCAAAGATATAAAAAGATAGTTAAAAAGACATATATAATTTAAGTAATAGTTGTTTGGTGTTGCATATAAACACCTTGACAAAGATGCTCAGATTATATTAGGAACAGCTTATCTCGAAGACGGCGTAACTAATACCCGGATGCAATCTATATTGAATCTTCACAGTGTTGAGATCGGACATATTTTATCAAATTTGGTAGATAAAAATATGTTAATCGTAAATAAAAAGGGGCGATGGACAAGTTACACGATCAATACAGATTATGAAGCAGAACCAGAACAACTTCAATTTTCAGATATCTCATCTAACATAATAGTATTCAAAAATGAGACGGATAAAATTATTTATGAATATATAAAAGCAAATGGGTTTATTACTACTCACCAGATACTTGGCATTACTAGGATTACAACAACGGCAGGAGCGTCAGTAGCATTGGGAAGGCTGATGGACGCCCAGCTGATACAAAAGGTACGGCAGGGAAGACAATTTATATATCAATTAAAAAATTAATCTATTAGCTTTTTAGTTGATGTATTAGTTGGTGTATTAGCTTTTAGTTGATGAATCAGTTGATGTATTCCCGCGGATAAATGCATAAAATCCTTCGCTTTTACAGATACTACATGTACTGACAGAAATAAGCAGTTCACGAAGAAGTTTGTAAAACGGAGGAATTTTTATATGAAAGCGACTGGAATTGTAAGAAGAATCGATGATTTAGGGCGGGTAGTCATTCCCAAAGAAATACGGCGGACTCTTCGCCTTCACGAAGGAACGCCGTTAGAGATCTTCACGGATCGGGAGGGGGAAATTATACTAAAAAAATACTCTCCCATGATGGAACTGACCGCCTTCTCCTCCCAGTACGCGGAGGCCATGGCCCAGAGCACCGGCCTGATGGTCTGCATCACAGACAGAGATCAGGTCATCGCCGTATCAGGCGGACCCAGAAAGGACTATCTGCAAAAATCCATCAGCCGCCAGCTGGAAGTCCTGATCGGAGAGCGCCAGATTGTGACAGCCGGGAAGGACGACAGAGGCTTTATCCCCATCACCCCAGATGAGCCGGAGGGAGCTACCGCTCAGGTCGTTGTCCCGATTATCTGCGAAGGAGATGCCATCGGCTCCGTCATCCTGTTAAGCAGAGAACCAAGAGTAAAATTCTCTGAAACAGAGCTGAAGCTGGCCTCCACAGCCGCCGGATTCCTGGGACGGCAGATGGAGGGATAACGTTCAAATCACTCTGCTCTTACCCATTTGGACGCCCAGCGTCCAAATCATTAAATAGAATTTCTCCTCCTGGCGGGATATAATAAAAATACAAAAAACATCCAATCAGGAGGGACAGCTATGGAGTATATTATTTTTTTCACCAAAGATGGGGATGAATATCTGGTGCGCTTCCCGTCAAGCTTCGCATTTGATGGTTACGAGCTCTCTGTACCAGCAGGAGAAGAGACTCCTGAATCCGTGCACGATTACTTGCGTGAGCAGATCCAGAATACTATCGACGGCGGAGACCTGAATGAGAATATCGCGGAAATTCTGCAGGAATGCCTCGACAACTGCCGTTTTGAGGAAGAAATTTCCTGCGAAGGCCAGAAAGCCTGGTCTCTGATACAAAAGCAGTGGATCCTGGATCAGCAGCGGATCCTGGCTTTCAACAACATGCTCCGCAATCCTGCACTCAATGAATTGCTCTAATGATAATTAAAAACGAGACAACAGTCTTTTTATGATAAATCAAAAATCGCAAAAGGGCCGTTGTCTCGTTTTCTGTATCTCTCCCCTGTCGCCTTATTCCCCAAGAACCTCCCCGATGTATTCTCTCACCCTGCGGTGTACTTCATCGAAAGACGGTTTTCTGGCGGATCCGGAAAAACGGAATTTCTCATAGGCATGTCTCAGTTCTTCTGTCCGGTACAGAAATCCGTAAAAAGTATCAAGAGTTCTTCCACTGTCCTCTAACAGCTGCAGAACCTGATCCCGGTTGAAATCGAATACCTGCGACAGATAGTACAGATCTGCCACGTCCTTGATCCTTCGGAACACTCTATCGGTAGAGACGGACATAAGCTTATCCGCCACCATCTGGGCGGGAGATGAGCCGCAAAATGAAAAACTGCCTGTCTCATAAAGCTTCGTATGAAGGACAGCCCTGTTCACATCCAGATCCATGGTAAAAATGGTTTCCCCTGTCGTCTTGTCTGCCAGATCAAATCCTGCGGAACGCTTCTCTCCATACATTCTGTACAGCCGTGCTGTAAAAGAAATGCCCTTTTTCTCAAAAGCGTTCTGAATCGCTTCTGTCATCTCCTCACCAGACGGCGCTGTTTCCGAATTCCAGTTCCCGTCAATGTCTGTCGTGTGGCGCGTCTCCTCCGGATATCCCGCCTCTAACAGGAAAGCTCTCAAAACCATCGCTCCCTTAAAGGTAACGGGAACGCCGCTGTCATATAAAGCCCCCATCACCTGGTACATCAGCTTCTCCTCTGCCGTAATGTTACTTTCTATCATCTCTCAGCCCTCATAATATCCGGCTGCTTCCGCCGCCAGCTTCTCAAATCTTTCCCTGTATTCTGCAGCTACAGAAATCCCTTCAAAGCTCTCTCCATGGCTGTCATAATACCGGCTGAGAGCCTCTGTGATCCCCTGCATATCCAAAATTTCTTCGCAGGCGAGGGCGTCTGAAAGCGTCCTGTTAAAATTCGTATAGAAAAGCCCGTTTCTCTCCTCTATGTCAGTTCGTTCTATCTGTTCTCCAAGCAAAACCACGCCGTTAAAACGGGCGGCAGAGGCATTTCCATACCCCCAGACCACAAACTCATCATTCCTTCCCCCAAAGCTGCCCTGGCACATAAGGGCCTCGTCCAGCGCAAAAACAAACGGTTCCCCGATTCTGTCTCGGACAGCCTGAAGCCAGGATACCGCTCCCACATAATCGCCCCTTTTAGGAAGACAGGGTTTTTCCGGATCAGATGGAGTATATGAAGGCAGCGGGCCTTTCTGTCGATTTTCTTTATATCTGCTCATGTCTGGCTCCTCCTTCCCAAATATCACAGACGCCTTCTATTGTCTGACTTCAAATAGCCGGCAATGATCCTTCTGCATTTCGCAAATTCTTCCGGAACTGAGTCCATAACGTCTATGGCGTCGATTATGGCGTTTAAGTTTCTCTCATTTATTGCAATCTGCTCGTTTGTCTTGTTATTTTCAGCGGAAATACAGCTTACCACCATCATATACAAAATACTGTATTCTTTATGATCCCGGATGTCTTCCAATAACTCCCTCATCCGTTCAGCTGCTGCTGACATTTTTCGTTCTCGCATATTCGTAATACTCCGGTATGTACTCATCATGCCCCGTGATTAGCTTCCCTGTTTCTGATGATATAAACTGACACTTGTAATCATCCAGCAGCGGTACTGTATTAGCGAAGAAATGGACTGGATGGGATATGGGCAGCGAACCCAGCACTTCAAGGCAGTTGTCAGCTACCCATGACAAAGGCAGGCAGTAATCCTCAAACAGGTTAAGATAGCAGAGGATTAAGATCTGTGCTCCTCCAGACAGAGTCAGACCGCTGAAATCTCCTGAATAATCGCTCCGGAACCTGTCTCCATATAAATGTTTCACCTGATCTACCTGCTCTGCTATTCTTACAACGACCGGATCGTCAAACCAGGAAGACTCATAAAAAATTTCATACCGCCCCTTTACGTTCCACAATATTTTCTTCGGCTCTTTAAAATCAAGATACAGCATACTATTACCTCCTTATCTTATACTTCCCGCACATTTTCCGGAAAAAATCCCTGTCATTCCAGCTCCATATCTTTAAAATATCCTCTTCGCAACAGCCGTCTGCCTCCATGGCCTCTAATAAATGCGATGCCTGAACAGCAGCAAACGCCATTTTTTCCGGATAGGGGCTGGGAATCTTTCCATAAGGCTGAATCTCCCACCTTTTCAGTCCCGTATCTACGAGTTCTCTCAAATCTCCAGAAAACCTCCAGCCGTTAGATTCCTGAAGTTCTTCTGAAAGAATCTCTCTCGCCAGGTTTTCCCACTCTGTTGTCCCTTCTGGAATGGAAATATCCAATCCGAAGGGAACCTCCAGACAATTTTTAAACAAATCAGCAAGAGACAAGGGAAGCTGCAAATAGTGAGTCATGCCATAGCTTTCCGCTCCGGGATCATACTTGATATACTGAATTTTTCTGTGAAAATATACCCATTGGGCATACTCCCAAGTCTGAAAATATTTAGGGTAGGTTTTATACGCCGCAATACTTCTGTATTCTGCCAGATCGAATCTCAGGTATCCGAAGGTATTCTCTTCATCCCAATACGGCCTCATACAGGCTGCCCTCCTCTCTTTCTTCTGTCTTTTATTCCGGGAAATACCGGTCTAAAATGTAGTCCCATGGATTTTCTATGGTTTTTCCTGCTTCTGCAGACGCTGAGGAAACAGAAAGAGCATTAACTACATCAGAAAGATACTGCCCTTCCTTCAGCTCTATCCGCTCTGCGTGGGTGTATGGTCTCCTCAGCTGTTCCATCCAGTCTGCCCAGGAGTCTTCATCCGTAAATACCTCTAAAAGAAATGTCGAGTTTCCCCTTTTCTGAAGGCGTTTTCTGTACTCCAGGCGCGCTTCGACGCAGGGATATAGCAAAGTAAACGGGATGCCGTCCCTGTCCAGCCATCGCAGTATCGCCCCGTCCGTGGGAATCACTATAATCTCTCCCGGATACTCCCGGTAGGTCTGAAGCAGCGCGTCGTAGTAGGTTTCGTGCCAGGCCAGGCCCATTTCCCAATCCAGATTTCCCTTCAGCGCTTCTACGTTCCTGCTGCATTGCCTGTCTCCGCCTGAGACCGCCTCTCTGATCTCAGAAATATGGGCAGGATATTTAAAGGGAAGCACGCCAAAGTCTATGGCCCTTTTATTCCCGGCACAGTAGGTGGTCTTTCCTACGCCGATGAAGCCGACGATAAGGCGGGGACAGGATTTTTGTCTATTATTTTTTAGCTGCATTTTCCATCTCCCTGAATCCATTAGCTCGTTCTATTTGATGTGACATACCTTTTATTGCCTCTGTAATAGTTTTTTTCCTCTCCTTTGACGGAGGTTTCTTTCCATAAACCACAGCAAACATCTCCTGAATCTGCAACAATGTATAGTTTTTAACAATTTCATCGGTCTTTAATGTTCTAAAAAGCTGAAGAACGAACTCTCTCGAATAAGAGAGCTCGTTTGGAAGTTTATCTGATTTTCCTACTTTATTCGAAAGTGGATCCATCAGCTTTTTTATTCTTGATACCTTGACTTTAGTTAACGTCTTTAAAAGATAGTTAACGTCTTCTACCCGTTCTTCTAAATCTTCTTTTAAAGGAAGAGCTTTTTGATTTAATATCTCCAAAAGCTCCTCCAGCTCCTTAATTTGTTGGTGGCTTAACATTCTGTTCCGTCCATTTCTTTTATCCGCTCCAAAACAGTTCTTGCAAGCTCTGCAAAATCATGATTTGAATTTGACATACGGCCTTTCTGTGCCTCTCGAACAATATCAATACAATCGTGGATTTTACAGTCAAATATTGGAATCATTTTATCACCATGAGCTATCGCACTTTTAAAATTTCCAACCTCAACAGTATAATTAACGTTCGCTCGATATCGATTCCAAAACACCCCCAAAAGTTTGGGGCAGTCCCCAAAGATATTTTTTGCCAGAACAGCACCTTCGTGTTCCTCACAAATCTCTCTATATGTTTTTTCAACATTATAAATGTACTGAAGCACTCCGTCCGTACTGATTTTGTCTAAAATAGTCGGAACCAAATAAAAATCCGAACACAGAAAAGCAGACTTAGTGAGATTATTGCGGGTAGGCGGACAATCCAGAAAAATGAAATCATAATCCTCCCTAACTGCGAACAAGAAATCACGCAAAATCGATAAAAATGGGATCTCATATTCCATGCTTTCAGCTAGATCATCCAATCCTTTTCCATTCTGATAAAACAAAGATGACAGGACATAGTCGTAATTTTTTCGGTAATTGTGAATAAGCTTCTGGAAATTCAGCTTGCTTTTTCTATCTGGATATTTTTCCAGGGACAAAATCGATAAGTCAAGGCAATAATTCAGAGTTTCCTGATCGGGAATCTCCTTTAAAGAACCTTTCTGATGAAAATTTTCTGCCTGGATTTCTGATAATGAACTCTGAGGATCCAAATCTACTGTGAGAACTTTGAAACCTTTTGATGAAAAAGCGTCTGCCAGGTTAATTACTGCTGTTGTCTTTCCTACACCGCCTTTGTAGTTACCCACAAGAATGATTTTTGCCATTGCTGCTCTCCTTTTCATAGTTGCACAACAAAAATTGTTTCTGTTCTGCCTTTTGTGATTTGATTACAGCGTATCATATTTTCTGCCTAAGGACACCATTTTTGTTTGGACATATACCTTCCAAGTAGGTAAAGAGCAACACTCTGCCTTCCAAATAATTTATAAAAAAGGACTAATCACTTCATCATGTGACTAGTCCCTTTTCATTTTATTCTTCTTTTTCCAGCGGAGCATCATCTAAATATATCTCCAGCCTAGTTGCTGCATTACTATTTCCCATGGTTTCTTCCATTTTATCTATTACCTTCTTTTTTAAGTGTTCTATAAAGTCCTTATCCTTTTCATCTTTTTGTGTTGATACCTGGATTGTGTACTGATTTTCTTCTTCGCTAAAACGCGGGAAAGTTACTATATACCAATTGTCTAACTTTTTATAATAGACAGGATGCTCCTCCGAAATTCTTTTCCCTAATTTTTCTGTAAAATCCAACATGGCCATATAGAGAGCGCCTTTATTTGGCATTTCTAACAGGGGCTCTAAAATATCAGAATAATATTTATAATATGCATTCTCTGAAGCCAAAAATCCTCTTACAGGAACATTTAATTTACCAGCTATTTTTTTCAGATTTTTAATGCTTATCAGCTGATATTTTTCACCACTATTTCTATATTTGTTTTCTATCTTGTTCCAACTCGAACTGCCGATGTTGCACTGTTCTTCAAAAACATCAACTGTTTCATAGCCTTTATTTTTTCTTTCTGTCTCTATCTTTTCTACGTCTATTAGTATATATTCATTCTCAATTTCATACAAATCACAGCCCAGTATCTCTGCAATTTTTTCAGCGTCTTTACACAGTATTGAAATACTATCTTTACCTTTTTTCTTGCATTCTCCAATCTTTTTCTGATACTTTCCCATGCCGCACAGTTTGAAAAAAGAATATAAATCTCCATCTTTTATCGCTTCCTGAATGCACTCTATATCCATCAAATCAATATTTGATTTATCCTCTATTTGGAACTCATATATTTCATTTAAATCATCAATATTGATCTGTCCGTTTTCAATATTGGAACGCAAAGTCTCCCCTTTTATTTCTGATTTCTTTTTGACTATTTCAGATAAATACACTTTAACATCCATACTTTTTCCTCCGCATTTAGGAACTGTTTCTTTTGTTTTCTATTATACCATACTTAACTATTTTTTACTATTTATTTTCCTACCGTCTCCTCCACAATCTCCCCCTCTATCATCTTCCCCCGCTCCACCTGATGGCGCAGCTTCCGGTTCTCCACTGTATCGAAAATAATGGAAAAGTCATAGTCTTCCGGGTAGAGCCGGTCGGCGGGCACGTGGAGCTTCACCCGCTTGTGGTTAATAAAAATCTTCTTTCCAGGCAGCTGAACCCGGAGGACGCCTTTCTCGTTCTCCGGCTGGCAGACGATTCCGATTTTTTTATCCGGCAGCACCATTACGCTGTCTCCCAGCTGGTACTTTGGCGCTTTCACCCCCGTCCCGGCTGTCTTTTTCGCCTTCCTGATTCCTCCCATCCTCTCCTTTGTCAGGCGGTTTTCTGAAATCTGGCTTCTTAGCGCTTCCGGAAGCTCCTCTGAGCCATAGGCCGCCCTGGCCGCATTTTTAAGCATTTCCTCCGGCATTCCCATCTTTCCTGCAATGTAGAAAGCACAGCTTTCTCCTGCCTCTCCGATGACCAGCTGATAGGTTGGCTTTAAGCTTTCCTTGTCAAAAGTCATTCTGGCGTTTAAAATGCCCGGAGTCCTGTCAGCGTACTGCTTCACCTCTGGATAATGGGTCGTTACCAGAAACAGCGCGCCGCTCTTTTTCAGCTCCTCTAAAATCGCCACGGCGATGCCCATGCCTTCCGCCGGATCTGTGCCGGATCCCAGCTCGTCCATTATTACCAGACTGTCTTTTCCCGCTTTCTTCAGGATATCCAGCACATTAGCAATGTGGGCGGAAAAGGTGGACAGATTCTCTGACAGACTCTGCCCGTCTCCAATGTCGCAGAGGAAATTGGAATTCATACAGATATCCGCCTCTCTGCAGGCCGTGTGAAGGCCAGACTGGGCCATCATGCAGTTTAAAGCCACTGTTTTGATGGCTACCGTTTTTCCCCCTGTATTCGGCCCTGTGATAACAATGCCATTTACTCCTTCTCCCACAGAAAACTGCAGCGGAACACTGACCTCTTTCTCCATCAGCGGATGACGTCCGTCCTTCAGAACAATTTTCCTATCCAGATTGATGGACGGCTCTGTTCCATCGTACCGAAAGCTCAGTTTTCCTCTTGAAAACATGAAATCCAGCTTTTCCATGGTGCGGACGTTCTGCTCCATGATTTCCTGGCAGTCGTATACAAGTCCTGTCAGAACATAGAGAATGCGGAGCACCTCGTTTTTCTCCTGAATTTTTAACAGCTCCAGCGCTTCTGCGTGGCGGGCCGCTGAGGCCGGCTCCAGAAAGACAGTACTTCCTGTGGCGGACTGTCCGATGACTGTACCCTTAATCCTGTTTTTAAACTCTGCCTTTACCGGGATGCACATACGGCCGTTTCTCATGGTGCTGAAGCTGTCGGCCATATAGGCCTTGTTGCCCCGGATCGCCGCGTCGGCCTTTTCTCTCATGGCCCGCTCCTCCCGCTCCATATCCATACGGCAGGATTTCAGAAATTTTGATGCGTTATCGTCCACCCTGCTGTTTCGGATCTGTTCATGGATAGACCTTCTCAGTTCCTCGCAGCTGTCCAGATTTTCCTCGTACCAGGCCATGGAAATGCCTGCGGCCTTTCCCCTGTTTAAATACTGCTTCATTCTGGACACGGCCGCCAGCGCCCGTTCCACGCCCTCCAGCTGTTCCGGCGTCAGGCATCCGCCGATCTTTGCCGTTTTCATCCACTCCTTCACGCCCTCCAGGGACACGAGAGGCGGCTGGCCGTAAGTTTCCATCATTTTCTTAGCTTCCGTGGTCTCCCGAAGCCTTGCCCGCACTTTCGTCTCTTCCATTAGAGGGCCGGCCTCGTCAATCTCTTCTCTAGCCCGCTCGGTCAGAGCCAGTTCTTTCCATATTTCTTTTATTTTATTAAATTCTAATACTGCTTCTGTATCTGCCATTTAAAATACTCCTTTTTCTGCTTTCTTCTTTAAATGATTATCTCCTTATCCTCTCCCAAAAACACGAAAACGCAGCTTCTGCCTGACTCAGACAAAACCTGCGTTTTCCTTTTCTTATCTCTTCATTCTCCACATAGAAAGCACGCCATTTTCCAGCGCGGGATCTCAAACGGTCTGGGGCGGACAAAGCACAGAGCACGCAAATACGCGCATTCCGCATGTTTGACTCATAGAAAAATTTCCCTGGAATCAAAAAAGGACGTATCGCCAAACTGAGCGATACGTCCTGAGCCTCCCATCTCCCAAATCCTGTGATTTGCTTTGATAAGATTCATCTATTTCAGTGTATACAGCCGTCTGCAGGCAGAAACAACCGGTAGCAATTACCGGAAAAGGGGTACGCGAAACAAAGCATATGCCAAAGCACATCCTTACACGGAACACGTCTCCCTCCTCTATGAAATTAGTTGTTCTCGGTCTTTTCAGAACCTGCCGACATCAACACACCTGCCTTTTCTTAATTTTCTGTATGCCGGTTATTATAGCGGACAGAATGCGGTCTGTCAAGAGGGGAAACTGGTATTTATATACATGTCTTCAATGGCTTTTATATAACAAAACCTACATCTCACTGCCGCAGAATATATATTCCATCTATAGGCATTATCTTTTTATAGATAATAGTGATTAGACAAGCTTATTGCGAATGATATACTAAAATCATATCACTTTATTGAGGAGGATTACATAATTATGAGGGGTGCAGAACAGGCTGCTAAAATTGCACTGAGCAGCCGATACAGCCTGGAAGCGGAGCAATTGATCGCTTTCGCCCGTGAACACGAACTGGATGGAATTGAATACACCATACAGTCTGAAGCAAAAGAGGATCTGGACAGGGAATTTTCCAATATGCAAAAGCTCGCTGATTCTGGAATCGAAATCCGTTACCATTTCCAGTTTCGGAAAGTGGAACCAGCACATAAGGATCCGGAATTCGCAGCAAAATCTGTGGCATATTACAAAGACTGTATTGATGCCGTAAACAGACTTGGCGGAACACACATCATCGTACATCTCTGTTTAGGCTATCGGTACAAAATGGAAGAAATGAGTTTCGAACATGCCCGTGAGAACCTAAAAGAAATTGTTGCTTATGCCAGAGAAAAAGGAGTTACTGTCTGTCTGGAAAACTTAACATTTGGATACACCAATACGCCTGAGCAATTTTTAAGCCTGATTCAGTCATCTGGCGCTTCTGCGAACATTGATATAGGACATGCCATTGCTTCTCCTATTGTAACTGAACATAAAATCTTAGTTGAAAATTTCATGGAGCAGATGCTTCCATACACAGTAAGCGCTCATATTTACAACATAGAAGTAACTGATGAAGAAAAAAGGAGAGCTTACCACGTCTGCCCGGAAAAAGATGAGGATATTGAAAGCAGAATAAAAATTCTGGAAAATAGTAATTGCAGCTGGTGGCTAATTGAACTGGGGGATCCAGAGGAAATCTTAAAAACAAAAAAAATCATCGAATCCATTTGCAGCCGATAATATTGTCTGTAAAACACTAATTTTTCTAAAAATCGAAATAATATAAAAGGAGAAGATAAACATGAAATTTTCATTCAAAAAACTGCTCGCTGCAGGTTTATGCGCTGCAGCCTTAACAGCAGCCCTGTCTGGGTGTAGCACTAAGGAAACGAAAACAGAGGAGACTGTTGCTGCGACAGAAAGCAGCCAGGAGACAACTGCTGCTGCGACAGAAGCCGTAGATGCTGCTGAAAAATATAAGGATGTGGTTATCAAAATCGGAGCTACTCCTGGTGAGGATATTCAGAAAAGAAGAGATGAATACAAGGCATTCCAGACCTATCTGGAAAAGCAGACTGGCCTTAAATCTGAAATCTTTATTGCTACAGACTATGCCAGTGTTGTAGAAGCCATGAGAGCCGGAGAAGTAGATGTAGCGCTGTATGGTCCCCTTTCCTATGTTCTTGCAGCAGATGTGGCAAACGCAGAAGTATTTGCCACTGACTATAAAGAGAGTACAGGAAAATTTTATGAGGCATATATTATTACGCAGCCTGACAGCGGTATCGAGACAATCGCCGATTTAAAGGGAAAAAGCTTTGCGTTTGTGGATCCTGCCTCTACAGGCGGCCATTTAATTCCTAAGAAAGAAATGATCCAGAACGGAATCGATCCGGACAAAGACCTGGCTTCCACTATTTTTGCCGGCGGCCACGACGCCTCTGCCCTTGCTGTCAAAAACAGGAGTGTTGATGCAGCGGCTATCGTAAAACATATGTATGAGAAGCTGATGAAAGAAGGAATCATTACAGAAGAGGACGTGAAAATCATCCATACCTCCGAACCATTCCCATCCGGAGCATGGGCATTCAGACCTGACCTTGATGAAGGACTCAAGGAAATCATTAAGGACGCTGTTATCAACATTCCTGAATCTGAGCTTGAGGGACTGAAAAGTTTCATGGGATCCACAGAGAAATACGAGCCTGCTGTAGATTCTGACTGGGATCCTCTCAGAGAGGCAGCAGAGCTTATTAACCTTGATTTAACCAAACAGTAAGGAACGCAGCATGATAAGTATTAAAAATCTCTCGAAAGAATACAGCGGAAACGTACATGCATTAAACAATGTTAATCTCGATATTCCAAAAGGCGATTTTGTAATGCTTTTAGGATCCAGCGGAGCAGGGAAATCAACCCTGCTCCGTTGTATAAACGGATTAACTGAGCCCAGCAGCGGAGAAATCTATTTTGACAATATAAAAGCAGAAGATAAAAAAAGTATACGCTACATCAGAAAAAATACAGGTATGATATTTCAGGCCTTTAACATTGTAAACCGATTGAGCGTACTTCAAAATGTCCTCTGCGGCCGCCTTGCTTACAATAGCAGTTTTCTGACCTGTCTGAAGCTGTTTAAAAAAAGTGATATTAACCTTGCTGTAGAAGCCTTGGAGCGAGTCGGCCTTTCCGATAAAATCTACAGCCGGGCTGACCAGCTCAGCGGCGGACAGCGTCAGCGCGTTGGTATTGCCAGAGCTCTGGTCCAACAGCCCCAGGTGATTCTGGCAGACGAGCCAGTGGCCAGTCTTGATCCTGTTTCAGCTGCTCAGATCCTTGACATTCTCAGGGAAATCAATGAAAAAGAAAAAATCACTACAATCATAAGCATTCACAATACTCACCTCGCATTGAAATATGCAAAACGAATTGTAGGACTTCAGCACGGAAAAATAGTATTTGATAAAGATATTTCTTTATTAAAGGAAAATGATATTTCTTTGATTTACGAAGGCGATAAAAGCATTGAAAATGAATCCTCAGTCTAAAGACAGCTATAATTTTGTTTTAAGTAAAAAGTTACAAATAAAAGGCATAGCTAAAAGACTTGTTTTTGTGTCTTTGATTCTTCTCATCATTTACTGGTGCTATGCCTCTACTAATTTTAATCTGGCAAAGTTAAGATCCGGTTTTGGCGGAATCATAGATATCGTCAGCAGAATGCTCCCGCCAAGCCTCTCTATCCTTCCGGATATGATAGCGCCGACCATTGAAACCGTACAGATATCTATTTGCGGAACTATCCTGGCAATCCTGTTTTCCCTTCCCCTGGGATTTTTTGCAGCTGCCAACATTACGCCAAATAAGCTCTTCTACAGTGTAAGCAGATTCTTGTTAAACGCTGCACGGGCTATTCCAGACATGATTTTTGCCCTTATTTTCGTTGCCGCAGTAGGTTTAGGACCTTTCCCCGGAACCCTTGCTATCGGGTTCAGCTCCTGCGGAATGCTGGGAAAATTTTTTGCAGATACCATCGAAAATATTGACTCCGGCGTTTTAGAAGCTCTCCAGGCTACCGGAGCCGGAAAAATGCAGATTTTAGTGTATGCTGTCCTGCCCCAGGTTATGCCGGAATTTATCTCTCTTTCCCTGTTCCGATGGGAAATGAACTTTCGAGCTTCAACCATTCTTGGAATTGTGGGAGCCGGCGGTATTGGATTTGAACTTTTAGCTGCTATGAGGTTATTTAATTACAAAGAAATGACCACCATCCTGATTATTATTCTGGTTATTGTTTCTCTTGTTGACTTTATATCCTCAAGCATCCGCAAAAAAATCATTTAAACTCTGATGGGTCTTCCTTTTTAATTACAATCTGCAAAATCGACCGTTTTTTGACGATAAACTAGTCAAAAAACGGTCGATTTCTTCTATGCACTAATCCCCAATCATAATCTTTATAATGGTATCATTGGTAGCCCGCATTCCCTCTCTGGCCACTCTTCCCGTATTGCTGATGGTCTCGTCTGCGTCCTCTCCGATAATACCGTCTCCGCTGAGGAATTTCTCGCCATCAGAGTTCATACGGCAACCCATGATTCCCGCCTCCACAGCCATGGCAATCTTTCCTGCACAGGAAGGCTTGGCTCCGTCGCAGATCATGCCTGGAGTAACGGCCAGAGTATTGCTGACAGTCCGGCACACTGCCTCGAAATCTCCGCCCTTTAAGTAGGCGATTCCTGCTCCCGCGCCTGCGCCTGCGCTGACAGCTCCGCAGAAGGCGGACAGACGGCCGATTGGCGTTTTCTGGTAGATCGCTGTCAGATTGGACAGCGCTAACGCGCGGTAGGTCTTCTCTTCTCCGGCGCGCAGATGTTCTGCATAGACCAGCACTGGAACAGAAACTGTAATACCCTGATTGCCGCTTCCGGAATTAATGACTACAGGCAGTTCACAGCCATCCATTCTGGCATCGGATCCAGCTGCGGCCATAGCCCTGGCCAGAATAGCGATATCAGTGTCAGAATCAGCTTTCTGTCCTTCCACGCAGGAAGCCAGGCTCTTTCCTACATTAGCGCCGTAGGAATGAGTCATCCCCTCTTTTGCAATCGCCATGTTGCAACTGGCCTGAAGCTTTAACGCCTTTTTTAAATCCTCTAAATCTGCCGTATGAATGAAATCCCAGATTCCCTCCATAGACAGGCAGGAGCGGTCTGTCAGCCCCTTTTCCGTTTCGCCTTCTACCTTCACTTCTTTTTTCACCATACCATTTTTTTCAATCAGAACTACATTTGTATGGTAATTGACGATCCGCACTCTGGACCAGTCCTCACCTTTGTACATGGTAATCAGGATTTCAAACATAAGACCGTTGTCAATGTGCTCCACCCTGATTTCTGTACTGTCCATATATGCTTTGATTGCCTGTATCTGCTCTTCCGATACCTGGGAAAGTACCTCCAGCTCTTTTTCTGCCTCTCCGGCCACGATCCCGGCAGCTACAGCCGCTGCAATTCCCTTCATATGCCCTGTATTGGGAACTATCACCGACTTGACATTTTTAAGAATACTTCCGCTGACTCCTACTGTCACCCGATCCGGAAGCACGCCCAGCTCCTGTCTGGCCACAGCCGCCCCATAGGCCAGGGCAATCGGCTCTGTACATCCCATAGCCGGAATCAGCTCCTCCTTCAAAATATTCATATAAGCCTGATATCTGCTGTCTGTTCGTTCCATGCTTCCTTCCCTCTTTCTCTTTTCTACCTTAAATTTTTTAATCGCTGTCTGATAGCCTAAGGCTGGATTTTCACGCTCCCTAAAAAGCAAAAACTCTTCCTGAAACTAAGTTCTTGGTAAAATGTATAATACTTTTTCTGCGGCCAATTTTCACGCTCCTCAAAGAGCAGAAAAGTTTTCCTGCGACTAAGCTTTTGGTGGAGCGCGGAAAACTTTTTCTGCTCTTTTAATAACGCGTAAAAACTTTCCGCTTCCTCTCTTCTTGATCTCTTCTTAAAACTATTATAGTATAGAGACGTTGGAATGTAAAATTTAAGGTTTTAAAGAAATTATTTAATATTTTTAAATTATAATTTTTATCCCCTGCCGAAAAAAGGACGAAAGGATGGGAGAACACATGGAATTTCGGGAAATTGCCACTTTTCTGCAGGCAGCGCAGCTTAAAAGCTTCTCAAAGGCTGCCAAAAAACTGAATTATTCTCAGGGAACCGTGACAATTCAAATTAAAAATCTGGAGGAGGAGCTGGGAGTCCGCCTGTTTGACCGGATTGGCAAGCAGATCAGCCTGACCGGAAAAGGCGAACAGTTCTATCAATATGCCGTCACCCTCATGAAAAATATGGAAGAGATCAAGTGCTCTCTCTCTGACACGAGAGAATTGACAGGCAGCCTGGCTCTGGGAACCATCGAATCCCTCTGCTCCTCCCTGCTTCCGCCCATTCTCTCCGAATACCACCGGCGTTTTCCCAAAGTGAATGTCAGCGTCGTGATCGACTCCCCCAGAGTGCTGTTAGACAGGCTCAACGACAATTCTCTGGATATTGTATACTTTCTTGACAAGAGGATTTCTGATCCGCGGTGGATTAAGGTACTGGAAGAACCGGAGGACATTGTATTCGCAGCCTCGTCTCTCCACCCGCTGGCAGGCCGATCCGGCCTTAAGCTGGACGAAATCATTTCCCACCCCTTTCTGCTCACAGAAAAAGCAGCCAGCTACCGTCATATTTTAGATCAGTATCTGGCTGCCTATGGAAAGCAGATCCGTCCCTTTCTGGAAATTGGAAATACGGACTTCATCGTCCATATGCTGCGGGAAAATGCAGGCGTCTCCCTGCTTCCCTTCTTTTCTGTCCGCCGCGATATTGAAAAGGGGCGTCTGGCCGCTCTGGACGCAGAGGATTTTCATATGCAGGTCTGGCGTCAGATCGTATACCACAAGGATAAATGGATCACCGGAGAGATGGCGGAATTTTTAAAGCTGGCGGGGGCAAAGCCAGTCTGACGCGCAAAAACCGACGTTCTGTCAAGCGCCCCTGAAACAGTCTCAGAGACGCTTTAAAAACGCCGGTTCTTCTCTATTATGGCCTTCTGCCCAGATACGGCAGGAAGCGAAACGCGCCCTGCTCCTCTGAGCAGAATCCCGATTTCACTCTAAGCCTGCCCTGCAGCTCCGTCCTCGTCCAGCCCGCTGGCCGTGGCCTGATATTTCTCCAGAACAATGCTCTGAATCATATCCCTGGTCTCAGAATTAATCGGATGGGCAATATCCCTGTATTCGCCGTCCGTAGACCTGCGGCTCGGCATGGCGATAAAAAGACCCTTTTCTCCGTCGATCACCTTAATATCATGGACTACAAATTCATTGTCCAGGGTAATCGACACAATGGCCTTCATTCTTCCTTCTCTCTCAATCCGTCTGACTCTCACGTCTGTAATCTGCATAACATAACCCCTCTTCCGTACTGCCCGATTCTGGACCGCTCTTTCCCCTTGTGCCGTCCCTATAAAGTGAAACGCTCGTTTTTCTCGATAACGATCTTCACGTTATCCGGCGCTCCGATGTGCGTCGTGTTGGCCCGGATGGTGTCCTGGCTCTCCACAATACAGTTCTCAATCACTGTATTGTCGCCAATGTAAACGTCGTTCAAGATAATAGAATTTTTAATCACGCAGTTGTTGCCGATGTAAACCTTTTTAAAGAGAACGGAGTTCTCCACGCTTCCGTTTAAAATACAGCCGCTGGAAACAAGACTGTTCTTCACCTCAGCTCCAGGATTGTACTTGGCCGGCGGCAGATCGTCCACCTTGGAGTAAATCTCCGGATATTCGCGGAAGAAGTAGTGTCTTACCTCAGGCTTTAAAAAGTCCATATTTGTCTTATAGTAGGAATCTACGGAGGCAATGTTGCTCCAGTAGGAATCCAGCTTGTATGCGTAAATGCGCTTCAGGTTCTTATAGCGCACCAGAATATCTGTTACAAAGTCATATCTGTCCTCAGAAGCGCAGCGCTCTAAAAGCTCAATGAGCTGGCGGCGGCGGATCACGTAGATACCGCAGGAAATCGTGTTGGAGGTAGCTAACATCGGCTTCTCCTCGAAGTCGGTAATGCGGCCCTCTGCGTTGGTCTTAACCAGACCGAAGCGGGTTACGTCCTCCTCCGGCTCCATATCCTTGCACACAACGGTGATATCGGCCTTCTTCTCAATATGATACTCCAGCACCTTGTGGTAATCCAGCTTGTAGATGCAGTCTCCGCCTGCGATGACTACATAAGGCTCGTGGCTCTTCTTTAAGAAATCCAGGTTCTGATAGAGGGCGTCCGCCGTTCCTCTGTACCAGTCGCTGTGCTCTGCCGTGATGGTAGGAGTGAAGACGTACATGCCTCCCTGTTTTCTTCCGAAATCCCACCATTTGGAGGAGCTTAAATGCTCGTTTAAGGAGCGGGAGTTGTACTGAGTCAGCACTGCCACGCTCTGAATGTGGGAATTGCTCATGTTGCTGAGTACAAAGTCAACGCTCCGGAAGCTGCCTGCCACCGGCATAGCGGCGATTGCCCTCTTGTTGGATAACTCTCTCATTCTCTTGCTGTTTCCGCCTGCTAAAACAATACCGATCGCTCTCATTGTACTCCACCTGCCTTTATAATATAGTCTCCGCTTTCAAGCGCTCCGTCGTGGTAATCCGCACTCTCTGTCACTCCGGAAACAGCGGTATTTCTTCCCACCTTCACTCCGTCCGGAATCACAGAACGCTCTCCAATAGTAACCAGATCGAACTGGTAAACCTTTGGATCGTATTTGCTGGGCGCGTACTCGCCCACACCGATCTCCGCATTGGCTCCAATAGCCACATCCTCGGCGATAATGGCCTTGTCCACCACCGTGCCGTCGCCGATGGAGGTACCCTTCATTACAATGGAATCCTTCACCACCGCGCCCTTTCCGACGGTCACTCCGGCTCCGATGACAGAATTGACGACCTGGCCGTAAATCTCTGAGCCCTCTCCGATAATACTTCTCTCGATCTTCGAATCAGGCGCCGTATACTGAGGCGGAATAATGTCGCTCTTCGTATAGATCTTCCAGTACTCCTCATACAGGTTGAATTCCGGGATGATGTCGATCAGCTCCATGTTTGCCTCCCAGTAGGAGCCCAGAGTTCCCACATCCTTCCAGTATCCGTTATACTCGTAGGCGAAAACTCTCTTTCCGCCGGAAAAGCAGTAAGGGATGACATGTTTTCCGAAGTCGCAGCCCGGCTCCTCGGAGAGCTTGATTAAGGCGTCTCTCAGCACCGGCCAGCTGAATATGTAGATACCCATGGAAGCCAGATTGCTCCTTGGGTTCGCAGGTTTTTCTTCAAATTCCGTAATACGGTTTTTTTCATCTGTGATCAGGATTCCGAAACGGCTTGCTTCTTCAATCGGCACCGGCATGGCAGCGATTGTAATATCTGCATTATTTGCCTTGTGATACTCCAGCATTACCTCATAGTCCATCTTATAAATATGATCGCCGGAAAGAATAAGGACATAATCAGGATTATAATTTTCCATATACTCCAGATTCTGGTAAATGGCGTTGGCTGTACCTGTATACCAGTCGCTTCCTTTGCTTCTCTCGTACGGCGGAAGAACGGTAACGCCTCCCACATTGCGATCAAGATCCCACGGAATTCCAATTCCGATATGCGCGTTTAAACGCAGCGGCTGATACTGGGTCAGAACTCCCACCGTATCTACGCCTGAGTTAATACAGTTGCTCAGAGGAAAGTCAATAATTCTGTACTTCCCGCCAAAAGAAACTGCCGGCTTCGCCACTTTCTGTGTCAGCACGCCGAGACGGCTGCCTTGTCCTCCTGCTAAAAGCATAGCTATCATTTCTTTTTTGATCACGATATCACCCCTTGATGTATATTTGCTTGTGTGCTTTCATGTTGTAACATTTATTATACCATACTTTTTATAAAAAGTACACAAATTACCGAATGATTTTATCTGTTTTTTGTACATTTTCCGACATTTTGTGCGTCATATCACCAGAAAACACCAAATTCAGCTGTATCTTATATTTTTCAGCCTTTGCGCTGGGATCCCGATGCGTAAAAATCCTGCTCTTCCCCCGTCTTTGGGAGTTAGCACTATAATATTTTGAAGTTTATTCCGTTTTGGAATAGCCACAGTCAGCATAAATGCTGGCTTTTTTTGTTTTTCAAAAACTTGACAAAAAACTTTTTTGATAATTGACTATATAGTGCTATAGTGTTATACTGTAAGAGGGTGATTTTATGGCGTATTTTTTAAAGAAAACAAAGAACAAAAAGGGATTTATCTGGTCCTATGTCAAGATTTAGTACAAGTTAAAATGAGGTTTTCCTCATCTTAACC
>ENA-OPEV01000753-OPEV01000753.1-human-gut-metagenome-genome-assembly--contig:-NODE-753-length-19940-cov-5.223938_pt1 | contig 19940 bp, 17 predicted proteins | sample MGYA00241637_ERZ501537 | MGnify/ENA primary metagenome ERZ501537 (study PRJEB25962, sample SAMEA1972159) | human gut metagenome | biome: human gut; feature: human-associated habitat; material: faeces...
ATGAACATGGACGCCGTTCTTTTAACGCCAGGCTGCAGCAATCCTCTCTACCGGAGAGCCAGCCGTGTCAGCATGGGAACCGTGTTCCAGATTCCCTGGACCTTTTTTGACGAAAAGAAAGGCGCCTGGCCAGAAGGCGGAATGAAAATTCTGAAAGAACTGGGGTTTAAGACGGCTGCCATGGCTCTCAGAGAGGATTCTACCACTCTTGACGATCCGGCGCTGAAAGCGGAGGAAAAGCTGGCGGTGATCATCGGAACGGAAGGCGACGGGCTGGCCTCAGAGACCATCGCAGACTGCGACTACACGGTGCGGATCAAGATGGCCAGAAACGTGGATTCTCTCAACGCCGCCTCTGCGGCCTGCCTGGCGTTCTGGGAGCTTGGGAAGCGTCTCTAAGGCGGAAAGCCGAAGCTGCCATCCTGTTTGTAAAGCCAAAAACAGATTGATTTCTCATAAAATCTCTAGTATAGTAATTACAGGTTTAAAAGGGAAAGAAGGAAAAAGAGATGATACGAATAGCAGTAGACGCCATGGGCGGAGATAACGCTCCGGAAGAGCTGGTGGCGGGAGCCGTGGAAGCGGTAAAGGAAAAAAGCGAAATCAAGGTTCTTCTGATTGGACAGGAGGACGCTGTAAACCGTGAGCTTTCCAAATATACATATAATAAGGAACAGATTGAGGTCGTTCACGCCAGCGAGGTGATTGCCACAGAGGAGCCGCCTGTCAACGCGGTGCGCAAAAAGAAAGATTCCTCCCTTGTGGTGGGCATGAACATGGTCAGGAAGGGGGAGGCGGACGCTATTGTGTCAGCCGGAAGCACCGGGGCTATCCTGGTAGGAGGCCAGGTGCTGGTAGGCCGCATCAAGGGTGTGGAGCGTCCGCCGTTAGCCGTTCTGATTCCCACCGATAAGGGGGTATCTCTCCTTCTGGACGGAGGCGCCAACGTGGACGCCCGCCCGTCCCACCTGGTGCAGTTCGCCAAAATGGGTTCCATCTATATGGAGCATGCGATGGGAGTCAAACATCCGCGGGTAGCCATTGTCAACATCGGCGCGGAGGAGGAGAAGGGCAACGCTCTGGTCAAGGAGACGTTCCCGCTTCTGAAAGAGTGCGGCGATATTAACTTTACCGGCAGCATTGAGGCCCGTGAGATTCCCCATGGAGGCGCGGACGTTATCGTAGCGGAGGCCTTTGTGGGCAACGTCATTTTGAAACTGTACGAGGGCGTGGGGGCCGCCCTGATTTCCAAGGTGAAAGAGGGCATGATGACAAGCCTCCGCTCCAAGATAGGCGCGCTTCTTGTAAAGCCTGCTTTAAAAACAACCTTAAAAAGCTTTGACGCCAGCCGCTACGGCGGAGCGCCGCTTCTGGGCTTAAAGGGCCTGGTTGTGAAAACCCACGGAAGTTCCAAACGGACAGAGGTAAAGAATTCGATTATTCAGTGTCTTACTTTTACCGAGCAGGGCGTCAATGCAAAAATTCAGGAAAGTCTGCGGGAAAAAGAAAACAGAGAGGCAGGTCTCAGCGATGGAATTTGAAAAACTGCAGAAAATCATTGCAGAGGTGTTAAATGTGGAGCCTGAGGAGATTGCCATGGAAACCACATTCGTGGATGATCTGGGCGCAGACTCCCTGGACATTTTTCAGATTGTAATGGGAATTGAAGAGGAATTTGACATTGAAATTCCCACAGAGGCAGCCGAGCGGATTGTGACGGTGGGAGACGCGGCAGAGCAAATCAAGAATGCGTTAAATTAATGCTCTGATACCAGGCGCGCAGTGAGCGGCAATCCGGTATCAGAGAGGGATCTTTTCCCGAACATTATACCATTTCAGCAGGGAGGCAGCTCTGGGAACAGGGCTGCTTCCAGCATATCATGAACAGTCAGGAGGATCTATATGACACATGCACATTTAAACGAGCTTCAGGGAAAGATTGGCTACTCCTTTAAGGACAGCTCTCTTCTCACCCTGGCCATGAGCCACAGCTCCTACGCCAATGAAAAGCACCTGAGTAAGCTGGGCTGCAACGAACGGCTGGAATTTTTAGGAGACGCAGTGCTGGAGATTGTGTCCAGCGACTTTCTTTTTCACCGGTTTCCCGATATGCCGGAGGGGGATTTGACGAAAACAAGGGCCAGCATGGTGTGCGAGCCGACGTTAGCCTACTGTGCGGAACAGATCGATCTGGGCAGCTATCTCCTTTTGGGAAAGGGGGAGGACGCTACCGGCGGACGTACCAGAAATTCCGTTGTCTCAGACGCCATGGAGGCTCTGATCGGAGCAATTTACCTGGACGGTGGTTTTACTAGCGCAAAAGAGTTTATTCTGAATTTTGTCTTAAATGATATGGAACACAAAAAACTCTTTTATGATAGCAAGACTATCTTGCAGGAGATCGTGCAGGCCAGAGGCACGGAGCTTTTATCCTACGAACTTCTGGAGGAAACGGGGCCGGATCACAACAAGACGTTCCAGGTGGCGGCCCTGATCGGAAGCCAGGAAATCAGCCGCGGCTTTGGACGGACGAAAAAAGCGGCAGAGCAGAGAGCCGCTTATCAGGCGATTCTGAAGCTGAAAGCAGAAGAAAATAAAGGCGTTTAGGTGATCTATGTATTTAAAAAGCATTGAAATTCAGGGATTTAAGTCCTTTGCCAACAAGATTCTCTTCGAGTTCCACAACGGCATCACCGGCATCGTCGGCCCCAATGGCAGCGGAAAGAGCAACGTGGCCGATGCAGTCCGCTGGGTGTTAGGAGAGCAGAGAGTCCGGCAGCTGCGGGGCGGAACCATGCAGGACGTTATTTTCTCAGGTACTGAAATACGAAAGCCCCAGGGATTTGCCTATGTGGCCATTACGCTGGACAATTCGGATCACAAACTTCCCATCGCCTACGATCAGGTAACGGTTTCCAGACGGCTTTACCGTTCCGGCGAGAGCGAGTACAAAATCAATGGAAGCGCCTGCCGCTTGAAAGATATCAACGAACTGTTCTATGACACGGGAATTGGAAAGGAAGGCTATTCCATTATCGGCCAGGGCCAGATTGACAAAATTTTAAGCGGCCGGCCAGAGGAGCGCAGAGAGCTGTTTGACGAGGCGGCCGGAATCGTAAAATTTAAAAAGCGCAAGCTGATCGCCCAGAGAAAGTTAGACGACGAGGAGCAGAACCTGGTGCGCGTCAAAGACATTCTGTCTGAGCTGGAAAAGCAGGCAGGCCCGTTGAAGCTTCAGTCAGAGGCCGCGAAGGAATACCTGAAGCTGAAAGAGGAGTTAAAGGGCAGGGACGCCAACCTCTTCCTGCTGGAGCACAAAGCGCTGCAGCTGCAGCTCTCTGAGCTGGATCAGAAGACTTCTATCGTAAAAGGAGACTGGGAGAACGCCTCCAGCCAGTCAGAACAGCTGAAAAAGGATTTTGACAGGCTGGAGGAGGAGAATTCTGCCTCTGAAGAAAAAATTGCCTCCACCAGGGAGGAACACTCGAAATCCATCCTTTTAAAGGAGAGCATAGAGGGCCAGATCGCAGTCCTCAGGGAGCAGATCCGTTCCGAGCAGCTGAATGAGGAGAACAGGAAGGAGCGGATTTCCTCCATTGATCAGGAGCTTCTGGGAAAAGAGGAACAAAAGCAGGAGTACGAGAAGCAGAGGGAGGAGACAAAAAAGCAGGTAGCCCAGGCAGAACAGGCTCTTACCCAGGCAGGACAGACTCTCTCAGAGACAGAGCAGGAGATGGCAAGGCTCTCAAAAGAGTCCGAAGCGGCTAAGGCGGCAATTATCTCTGCTCTCAACGAGAAGGCCGGTCTGGCTGCCAAAAGCCAGCGGTACGAAACCATGTTAGAGCAGGTGGACGTGCGCCGCTCAGAGGTAACGCAGAAGCTTCTGCGCTTTAAAAGCGACGAATCCGTGCAGGAAGAGGAGCTGAAAAAAGAGGAGAAGCGTTTAGAGCAGATACAGGAGGAGCTGGACAGGCTGACAGAGCAGGAGGAGGAAACGGCGTTTCGTCTGACTGCCGCAGAGGAGGATGGAGCCGCTCTGGCCGCCCGGTTAAGCAGAAGCCAGCAGGATTACCATATCAGCCATTCGAAACTGGAATCTTTGAAAAATCTGGCGGAGCGGTACGAAGGATATGGAAACAGCATCCGCCGGGTGATGGAACAAAAGAGCCGGATTCCCGGAATCCACGGCGTGGTGGCGGATCTGATCTCCACATCGAAAAAATATGAGACAGCCATTGAGACGGCTCTGGGAGGCAGTATCCAGAACATTGTCACAGACCGGGAGGAGACGGCCAAGGAGCTGATCGAATATCTGAAGAAAAACAGATATGGCCGGGCTACCTTCCTTCCGCTTACCGGCATCAGCGCCAGAGGCGGCTTTACTCAGGAAAGCGCTCTGAGAGAGCCTGGAATTCTGGGACTGGCCAGCGATCTGGTGGAGGTGAAGGACGAGTACAGAACCCTGATCCAGTACCTTCTGGGGCGGGTGGTAGTGGCGGATACCATCGACCATGCCATCGCCCTGGCCAGAAAATTCCGCCATACTCTTCGAATTGTCACCCTGGAGGGAGAGCTTTTAAGCGCAGGCGGTTCCATGACAGGAGGATCCTTTAAAAACAGCAGCAACCTCCTGGGACGCCAGAGAGAGCTTTCTGAGCTTCAGGCATCCTGCCGGAAGGCCTTGCAGGATGTGGAAGAGACCCAGAAAGCCATCGCAGATAACGACCGCCTGAAGGCCCAATGCTCCGGTGAGGCGGCAAAGCTTCGGGAGACAAAGCAGGAGATTGTTCTGAGAAAAAATACGGCACAGATGAATATGGAACGGCTTCTGGGAAAGAAGCAGGAGATAGCGGAATCCTCCGCCGACCTGGTGATGGAAAACAGGGAGCTGGAGTTCCAGCTCAAGGAAATCCGGGAAAACAGGGCGCGTCTGTCCAGGGAAGAAGAACAGCTGGAGCAGCTCCAAAAGGAGCAGGAGGCGCGCTCCGAACATCTTTCCAGAAAGCTCTCCGATGCTCAGCAGCAGAAGGAGGAGACGGCAAAGCTTCTCTCCGGCGCACAGCTGACGGCGGCTGGAATCCGTCAGCAGGACCGCTTTATCGCAGAGAATGTAAGCCGTATTTTAAAAGAAGAGAGCAGCCTGAAAGAAGAACGGCAGCGGATTCTCGACGGCAGCGGCGAAAGCGAGGCAGTGATTTCAGAAAAGCTTGCTAAGATTGAACAGCTTGGCCGCCAGATTCTGGAGGAGACGTCGAAGGCTCAGAGACTGGAGGAAGCGCTGGCCCAGAATTCAGAAGAAAAGGAGCGGCTGGCTGAAAAACAGAAATCCTTTTTCCGGAAGAGGGAGGAGCTTTCCGAGGAAATCGGCCGTCTGGACAAAGAGCTGTACCGTCTGGAGAGCCAGAAGGAACGGCTGACAGAGCGGATGAGCGATCAGATTTCCTATATGTGGGAGGAATATGAACTGACCTATTCCGGCGCCCAGGCTCTGAAGGACGAAACGCCGGGAACCATTCCTGAGATCCGACGGGCCATCGAGGAACTCAAAGGAAACATTAAGGGACTTGGAAACGTCAATGTCAACGCCATTGAGGACTACCGGGAAATTTCCGAACGGTATGAATTCCTGAAATCTCAGAACGACGATCTGGCGGCAGCCAGGGAGGCTCTCTTAAAAATTATAGAAGAGCTGGATACTGGCATGCGTCTTCAGTTTGAAGAAAAATTCGCCCAGATCTGCCAGGAATTTGACAAGGTGTTCAAGGAACTGTTCGGCGGCGGCCACGGCGCTCTGATTCTGCAGGAAGATGAGGATATCCTGGAGGCAGGAATTCAGATTATTTCACAGCCTCCGGGAAAGAAGCTTCAAAATATGATGCAGCTCTCCGGCGGAGAGAAGGCGCTGACTGCAATCGCCCTTCTGTTCGCCATTCAGAACCTGAAACCGTCGCCCTTCTGTCTTCTGGACGAGATTGAGGCGGCATTAGACGACTCTAACGTAGACCGGTTTGCAAAATATCTTCACAAGCTGACAAAAAATACACAGTTTATCGTAATTACCCACCGAAGAGGAACCATGGTGTCCTCTGACCGCCTGTACGGTATCACCATGCAGGAGAAGGGCGTTTCGACTCTCGTTTCTGTAAATCTTGTGGAGAGCGAGCTGGAAGCCCAGGCAAAGGCAGGCAGGACAAAATTTTAGACAGACTTTTATATAGAGGAGGAAAGCATACATGAGCGGAGGAAAAAAGGGGTTTTTCGGACGCCTGGTAGAAGGGCTGACGAAGACAAGAAATTCAATTGTAGCTGGAATTGACTCAATTTTCAGCGGTTTTTCAGCGATTGACGACGATTTCTACGAAGAGATTGAGGAGACGCTGATTATGGGAGACCTGGGAATCCAGACTACCATGGCGATTATGGAGGATCTCCGTCAGAAGGTAAAGGATCAGCACATCAAGGAGCCGTCCGAGTGCAAGGAGCTTCTGATTGAGAGCATCCGTTCTCAGATGGATCTGGGCGAAAATGCCTATGAATTTGAAAACAGGAAATCCGTGGTCCTTGTCATCGGAGTCAACGGGGTGGGAAAAACCACCTCGGTGGGAAAGCTGGCCGGCCAGTTAAAGGATCAGGGCAAAAAGGTGATTCTGGCGGCGGCCGACACCTTCCGTGCGGCGGCCATCGAGCAGCTGACCGAGTGGTCCAACCGTGCGGGCGTAGAGCTGATTGCCCAGCAGGAAGGATCCGATCCGGCAGCTGTCATCTACGACGCCATCGCGGCAGCCAAGTCAAGACACGCAGATATCCTGATCTGCGATACGGCGGGCCGCCTCCACAATAAAAAGAACCTGATGGAGGAATTGAAGAAGATCAACCGAATCATTGACAAGGAGTATCCGGACGCATACAGAGAGACTCTGGTCGTGCTGGACGGAACCACCGGACAAAACGCTCTGTCCCAGGCAAAGCAGTTCATGGAAGCCGCTGATATTACCGGAATCATCCTGACAAAGCTGGACGGAACCGCCAAGGGAGGAATCGCCGTAGCCATCCAGTCGGAGCTTGGCATTCCGGTGAAATATATTGGAATTGGAGAAAAAATCGAGGATCTTCAGAAATTTAATGCAAATGACTTTGTAAACGCCCTGTTTGAGAAGCCGGCAGAACAGTAAATAACAGAAGAGGAGAGGGAACGCCATGTGCGAAAACGAGAAGAAGCTTACACTGGAAAAATTTGAGGAAGCCACCGAGGTGGTAGGAAAGGTGATTTCTGAGACAAAGTTAGTCTACAGCGAACACTTTTCCAATATGACGGGAAATAAGGTCTATTTTAAACCGGAAAACATGCAGTACACCGGCGCTTACAAGGTAAGAGGTGCTTACTATAAAATCAGCACTCTGTCAGAGGAGGAGAAGCAGAAAGGACTGATTACTGCCTCCGCCGGAAATCACGCCCAGGGAGTCGCCTATGCGGCCAAGCTGGCCGGCATTAAGGCCACGATTGTCATGCCTACCTCCACACCGCTGATGAAGGTCAACCGCACCAGAGGCTACGGCGCTGAAGTAGTGCTGGAAGGAGACGTGTTCGATCAGGCCCTGGCCCATGCCTACCAGCTGGCAGACGAGCATGGATACACCTTCGTCCATCCCTTCAACGATCTGGACGTGGCCACAGGACAGGGAACGATCGCCATGGAGATCATCAAAGAGCTTCCGACAGTGGACTATATTTTAGTTCCTATCGGCGGCGGCGGCCTCTGTACCGGAGTGTCCACTCTGGCCAAGCTGTTAAATCCCAAGATCAAAGTAATCGGAGTGGAACCGGCCGGAGCAAACTGTATGCAGGAATCTTTAAAGGCTGGAAAAGTAGTGGCTCTCCCAGGCGTCAATACCATTGCGGACGGAACAGCCGTTCAGAGACCTGGCGATCTTTTGTTCCCATACATTCAGGAAAATGTGGATAAAATTATTACCATCGACGACTCCGAGCTGATCGTGGCCTTCCTGGATATGGTGGAAAATCACAAGATGATTGTAGAAAACTCCGGTCTTTTGACAGTAGCTGCCTTAAAGCATCTGGATGTGAAGAAAAAGAAAATCGTTTCTATTTTAAGCGGCGGAAATATGGACGTCATCACGATGGCTTCCATTGTCCAGCATGGACTGATCCAGAGAGACCGGGTATTCACAGTTTCCGTTCTGCTTCCAGACAAGCCCGGAGAGCTGGCCAAGGTCGCTTCACTTCTGGCAGAACAGCACGGAAATGTGATCAAGCTGGAGCACAATCAGTTCGTCAGCATCAACCGGAACGCGGCGGTGGAACTGCGCATTACCCTGGAGGCCTTTGGAACGGATCACAAAAATACAATCGTAGCCGCGTTAAGCGAGGCCGGATACCGTCCCAAGCTTGTCAAGTCAAAGGGCGTCTACGAGCTGTAGATGAAATGGGGGGAGCTGTAAAAGCATTATGTATCAATTAGATAAAAATACACCTCTGGGGAAAAATCTCTGGTTTTTCGTCAAATGGAGCGCTGTTTCCACTCTGATCGGTCTGACCACCGGTCTGGTGGGAACTGTATTCGGGCATCTTGTCATGAGGGCAGGTGCTTATTTTAACAGTCACCGCTGGACCTTAGCCCTTCTGCCGGCAGCCGGCCTCATGATTGTATGGATTTACCACTTTTTAAAAGAAGACAAAAACAGGGGAACCAACATGGTGATTGAATCCATCTACACGGATTCTGACATTTCTCCCGGTACAGCGCCGGCTATTTTCCTGGGTACGATTCTCACTCATTTCTCCGGCGGCTCTGCCGGACGGGAGGGCGCTGCCCTGCAAATGGGCGGCAGCATCGGCTGGACCATTGGCAGCTGGGAAAAGCAGTCGCCCGCCGGACGGGAGGGAGCTGCCCTGCAGATGGGAGGAAGTATCGGCAACCAGATTGGCCGCCTGATGAAGCTGGACGAGAAGGATAAAAAGATTGCGGTTATGTGCGGAATGAGCGGCGCCTTTGCCGCCCTGTTCGGCACCCCTATGGCTGCGGCTCTCTTTTCCATGGAGGTTATCAGCATCGGAGTTATGTACTATGCGGCCCTGGTTCCCTGCACCTTTTCCGCATTTATTGGAGCGGCTGTTTCAAAGCGCCTGGGACTGGCTCCGGAGGCCTTCTCCATCGGCCCGGTTCCTGAGTTTTCTCTGAAAGCAGCCCTGCTCATGATTGTATTAGGCGTTTTATGCGCTCTTGTTTCAGAGCTGTTCTGCATTGTCCTTCACCGCACCGAAAAGGTGTATCGGCGGTACTTTCCGTCTCCAGGCAGGCGGATAGCGGCAGGCGCTGTTCTGATTATCATACTTACGCTTCTGGAGGGTTCCTTTGACTATAATGGAAGCGGTATTCTGCTGATTGAGCGGTGCTTTGAGGGGGACGTCCGGTACGAAGCCTTTCTCTGGAAAATCCTGTTTACTGCAGTAACTCTGGAGGCCGGTTTTAAGGGAGGAGAGATTGTTCCAACCTTCTGTATCGGCGCTGTCTTTGGGTGCAGCTTTGCCATGATAACAGGGCAGCCGTTCGGCCTGATGACAGCCTGCGGTATGCTGGCTCTGTTTGTGGGAGTGACCAACTGTCCTATTTCCACGCTTTTGATTGGCTTCGAGATGTTCGGATACCAGGCAATGCCCTATTTTGTGCTGGTGATTGCCGTGAGTTTTACTCTTTCCGGGTATTACAGCCTTTACTCCAGCCAGAAGTTTGTCTACTCTAAGACGAAAACAGAATATATCAACCGGAAAATGGAAGAGTAGGAGGAAAGTTCAATGAAAACACTGATTCGGCACGCGACTGTGCTTACCATGGACGAGAAAAATACTGTATTTAAAAACGGCTGCGTTTTAATTGACGGGGACAGGATTGTAAAAGCGGGGGAGGAGGAGGAGCTGCAGGCAGAGATGGAGTCCTTCGGCGCCTCACAGATAATTGACGGCCACGGAGGAATCCTGATTCCCGGCCTGATCAACACCCACTGCCATGTCTCCATGATGCCCTTCCGCACCCTGGGAGACGACTGCGCCGACCGCCTGAGACGTTTTCTTTTTCCTCTGGAAAATGACGCCATGACCAGAAAATTAGTCTGCCTGGCCGCCAGATACGGAATCTGCGAGATGCTGTTAGCCGGAGTAACCTCCTTTGTGGACATGTACTATTTTGAAGATCAGGTAGCCGAGGCCTGTGAGGAGCTTGGCATCCGGGGCTGGCTGGGAGAGACGGTGATCGGGCAGAAAACCTGCGACAGTGAAGAGCCCTACGGCGGCCTGGCTTATGCTGAGAACTTTATCAGGCAGTGGAAAGGCAGCAATCTTGTAAAACCCTCTGCAGCTCCCCACGCAACCTACAGCAACAGCCCGGAAATGCTGAAAAAAGCTTACGAGCTGTCATGTAAGCACGACACCCTGTTTACCCTCCATGCCAGCGAGATGGACTTTGAGATGGAACAGTTCCGGCGTGAGAAGAACATGACGCCGTCTGAATTTTTATACGATCTGGGCGTATTAAGCGGCAGGACTCTGCTGGCCCACTGTGTTTACATGACGGATCGCGACATGGATCTGCTGGCGGAGACGGGGACATCTGTCGCCCACTGCATTGGCTCCAACACAAAGGGGGGCAGAGGAGTAGCCCCTGTTCCAGCCATGCAGAAGAGGCAGATTCCAGTAGGATTTGGAACAGACGGCGCTTCCTCCGGAAATACACTGGATCTGTTTACCCTGTTTAAGCTGTTTGCTGATTTCCAGAAAACGGCTTACCATGACAGAAGCCTGTTCCCGGCAGAGGACATTGTGAGAATTGGAACCATGGGCGGCGCGCAGGCGCTCCATGCAGAAAAGGATCTGGGATCCATCGAAGCTGGAAAGAAAGCAGATTTAGTGATCGTGGAGACAGATTCTGTCAATATGTTTCCATGTTACAATCCCTATTCTGCCCTTGTCTACTCTGCCAACGCCTCCAATGTGGACACGGTTATGGTTGACGGACAGCTGCTTGTGAGAGGCAGACAGCTGGTCAATGCCGACCTGGCCAAGATCCGGGAAGAGCTTCGCCAGGAAATGGGCCCCTTTATGGAGGCGGCCAGACAGTATGGAGACATGCTGTAGATTAAAACCCAGTCTTTAAATCAAGCTTTGAAAATTCTTCTTCTGTGAGGGAGGCTCCTTTCACGCTTACTACCGCGGCTGAAACGCGGCCAGCGGTGTGAAGAGCCTCTCTCATGTTATATCCAAGGCTTAAACAGGCCATGACCGTTCCAATATGGGAATCGCCTGCTCCCACCGTATCGGCGACCTGGGCCGGGTAAGCGGGAATCTGGTAAAAGGATCCGTCCTTTTCCAGGCAGCAGGCCCCGTCTTTTCCTAACGTAACGATCACTGTATTTCCTGTCCTATGAGCCAGCGCTTCTGCCGCTTCCCTTGCCTGGCTGCAGCCGGAGAGGGCGCAGGCCTCTGCCTCGTTGATATGGAGAACTGGATGAAGCGCAAGCATTCTCTCTGTCTTTTCTCTTTCAATCAGAATCCCTCTTGGACCAGGGGCATAAAAAATCTGCTGCTCCCTGTGATCCTCCAGATAGCCTAACAGTTCGTTTCCTGTAGGCTCCTCCACCTCCAGCCCGCAGACATAGGTCATGTCAAAGGTCTCCTTCTCAAAGTGTTCCATCCATGTTCTGCTGAACGTATACTCGGCTCCATGCAGGGACATAAACGTTCTCTCTCCGCCCCGTTCTACCAGGCAGTAGCAGCATCCATTTTCCTGATCTGGGACGTCGGCCAGCACGGGAAAACCCTTCTGTTTCAGTTCTTTTCTCACATAATCTCCGTAAACGCCGGTTCCTACCGGTGAAATAAAGGTATGGGGCGCTCCGAACTGGCGGATGATATTGGCCGCATTGTAGGCGCACCCGCCCAAAGCCATGGACTGGCTGAAGGGATGAATGTCCTCCTCTGTCTTCGGAAGATGGTCTACATTGATAATAATATCCACGCAGGTGGAGCCAATGATCAAGATTTTTTTCGGGGTCTGGATTCTGGTTTTCATATAATATTTCCTCACATTGAAATTATAATTGAAAGTCGCTGTTTTTATAGTATACTAAAAAACAGAAATATTCAAATAGTTTAGACAGCTATAAATACTGATTTTAAAGGAGGAGACAACGGTGGAGAGAAAGCAGAGTGGACAGCCACAGACAGAAGAGGATATCTACAGAAAAATTTCAGATATGGCGGAGGAGCAGAGGGACGAGCTTATCCAGCTCCGGCGTGATTTTCACAGATATCCGGAAACCAGCTGGCTGGAAATGAGAACTTCCGCTAAAATTGCAGAATATCTGACAGAGCTTGGCATGGAAGTCCTCACCGGGAAGGACGTGTGCAGGGAGGAAGCCCGTATCGGCGTGCCTGATTCAGATATTCTGGAACGCCATTTCAGCCAGGTGAAGGAGCAGGGCGCACCCGCCCGGTTTTTGACGGAGGAACTGGAACAGGGGTACACGGGAGTGGTAGGAATCCTCCGCTGCGGGGAGGGGCCGACCGTCGCTCTGAGATTTGATATTGACGCGCTCCCCATGGAGGAAGCAGAGGATCTGGAGCATCGTCCTTTCCGGGAGGGATTTTCTTCCCAGAATCCAGGAATGATGCACGCCTGCGGCCATGACTGCCATGCAGCTATCGGCCTTGGGACAGCCAGGATTCTATCTGAGCTCAGAGATCAGCTGCACGGCACTGTAAAATTTCTGTTCCAGCCTGGGGAGGAAGGGACAAAGGGCGCTTACGCCATGGTGGAAAATGGCCATCTGGATGGAGTCGACTATTTTGCCGGAACTCATGTGGCGCCGGACGACAAGGAGGACGACGGGGATATTACCCCAGGAACCTACGGTTCACTGGCTACCTGTAAGTATAACGTCTTCTTCCACGGTCAGGCAGCTCATGCAGGAGGCTTTCCGGAAGAAGGGAAAAATGCCGTTCTGGCCGCAGCTCATGCTGCAGTAGGGCTGTCCGGCATTGCCCGCCACAGCCAGGGCATCAGCCGCGTCAACGTAGGAGTGATCCGGGGCGGCAGCAACAGCAACGTAGTGGCGGATGAGGCCATGATTTCCATGGAGGTCCGGGGAGAAACAGATGAAATTAATCAATACATGGATCGGCGGGCAAAGGAAATCTGTCAGGCAGCAGCAATGATGGAGGAATGCAGCTGCGAGATGCGGCTGATGGGCAGAGCCCCCTCCCAGGTCAGCAGTCCGGAGCTGATAGATCGGATTTCAAACCTGGTCAGGAACCATCTGCCCCAGTACCGGGTGAGCAGTAATCCAAACGCCAAAAACTGGGGCAGCGAAGATATCGGTTTTATGATGAACCGGGTACAGGAACAGGGCGGACAGGCTGTCTACATGAGAACCATGACAAAAATGGCATCCCCTCAGCATACTGTGCGGTTTGATGTGGATGAGGATGTTCTTGTAAAGGGAGCTGTTTCATTTTCTGCCATTGTGTGCGACCTGCTGAAAAAGAATTAAAATCAGCTTAGAGCATCTTCATCCGGAATATACTCTAAAATGTCCCCTGGCTGGCAGTCTAAGGCCTGGCAGATGGCGTTCAGGGTGCTAAAACGGACTGCGCTGATTTTTCCTGTTTTAATCTTGGAAAGATTGACATTGGAAACGCCTACCCGCTCTGACAATTCATTAAGCGACATTTTTCTGTCAGCCATTACCCGGTCAAGGCGGAGAATAATAGCCATAAAAAAGACTCCTTTCATAAGATAGGCGCGGGTAAAATCCGCGCCTACAAAGTTTCATCTGACTCTGTCTGCAGCCCCTCTCCATAGAGAAAAATCAGCTCTAGCGCGTGGAAAAACAGGTATGTCATCATGTAAGGCAGAAGGGCTGCCAGTCCTGCTATTCCGAAAATAAAACTGCTTAAAAAGGCCAAAACAGATAAAACGGCATAGATGTGAGAGCAGTTTCTCCACATGCGGGAGCTGAGCTCCGTAAAAGGAGTCCTTCCAGTCTTGATCTTTTCAAACATACGCAGAAGAGCCAGGAACACATAGCAGGTTATCAGGTTGGGAAGTATTTTAGACACTGCGCAGAGAAGCAATGCCAGATAACTGATATGGGCACCGTCCCCGTCCTGCACAATAAACAGGCCTCCCAAAAGCTGCGCCAAGAAGTTTCCCCAGCCGTTTCCTTCAATGTAAAACCCTGGAACTGCCAATACGCTCACAAATACTGCCGCATCCACCAGAACAAAAGCTGCATTCAGAAAAAGAAACACCTTTAAATAAGAGCAAATAAGTCCGCTTTCCTCTGAAAGCAGATTCAAGAGAGACGATTGGCTAAGATTTTTTAAGTTTTCACGCTTCATATGGTTCGCTCCTTTCTAAAACTCATCAGCAGATGATGCCCTGCTTTCTCTAACAGTTATCTTTCTATTTTAATTATACCTCTTATTTTTATGGAATGCAATAATTTTTTAATGTTTATCATTAAAAATGTTTAACGTATATGGAAGCAGGGATATGGAAGTATAGGCTGAACAGCAAGACAAAATAGAAACACTCAGGTTTTATTAAAACGTATTCTACCCGCTCGTCGTTATGGATAATTCTTCTGCATTTTCTTCCATATTTCTGTCGAAAGAGGAGAATCTGGAAAAAGAAGAGACCTTCTATTTGACAGGAGACGTCCTGTGTCTTATCCTAATAGCGTAAATATAAGTTCAGAATCAGATAACTGGCAGTCCAGAAAAAGGAGGAACCATATTTTATGAAGATTAAAATGTACCACGTAAGCAACCTGGAAAAATTTATGGAGTTAGTCAGCCAGTGTAAGGGAAACGTATATGTCGTTTCAGAAGACGGAGACAAATTAAATCTAAAAAGTAAGCTGACTCAATTCGTAGCTCTGTCCAAGCTGTTTGCTTCCGGATATATCGAGAGCCTTTCTCTTGAGACCACAGATGAATCAGACTCAGCTCTGCTGTTAAACTATATGATCAGCGGCGAGCAGTAGAAGAGGAGCGCAGAAACTGCAAAAAGTTTTTCTGCGCTCCAACTTTTTACCCATCCCTCCCATCTATAAAACAGAAAGAAAACAAAAGGAGAGATGATTATGAAGAAAAATTATCGATTAATAGCCTGTTTATCCGTATCCATGCTGCTTTTTACCGGCTGCGCTTCCGGACAGAAGCCGCAGGAAACCGGCGCTCAGACCACAGCGGCTCCGCTTGACGAAGAGCAGAATGTTTCAGAACGTCCTTCCGACAAGAAGGAGAACGAGAAAATTTCCATTGAGGTAAAGGAGGGGCAGAGCTATGAAAAGGAGGAAGGCACATTGTCTGCTGAAATCCGAAGGCCTGTGTTAGTGGATCAGAATGGAACAGAACTTTCCATAAACAAAGAAATCTCAGAGTATGTGGACAGCCTGATTGCAGAATATGAGGAAAATAAGGCTGCCTCTGAAAAAGAGGAGGGAGACGTACATTACGCAGTTTCCAATACTTATGAAGTCACTCACGACGGAGAGCAGTATTTTTCTATGTATATGGCAGCAGCGCGTATTATGGGAAGCGGTTCAGAAACCTATCAAACGTACACCATTGATAAAAAAACCGGAGAAGCAGTTTCTCTCGGGGAGCTGCTGGGAAATGAGGAAACGCTCAAGCTTGTCAGTGAAAATATCTCTGCCCAGATGGAAGAGCAGATGAAGGAAGACGCATCTGTCGTCTACTTTCAGGCATCGGAAGGCGGCTTTTCCGGTCTGAAAGGCGATGAGAGCTTTTACCTGAATCAGGACGGCTCTCTGGTTGTTGTGTTTGATGAATATACTGTTGCGCCAGGCTCCATGGGAATGGTGGAATTCACGATTCCCACAGAGACAGCAGGCGCTTTCCGATAATGATTTCGATCAGTTAAACAGCCACCAGGTCGGCTGTTCTGATATCTCCATGCCCAGCTTTTTCTGAAGGCTCATGGATTCTGTATTTCCTTCTATGACCTGGCAGAACGGAATCTTTCCGTGTTCCAGAAAATGGCGGATAAGAAAGGCCTCCAAACGGAAGCCATATCTTTTCCGCCTGTATTCTGGAAGAATTTCTAAAAGCCCCATGCTTCCTTCCAGATGCTCGCCTGCAAAGCCAGCCATCCGATCCCCCTCAAAAATCCCCCACAGCTGTCCGCGCGAAATCAATTCCCTCACATAATCGCCAGGATCCTCCATCGTGCCGTAAAAGCTGCACACTTCCTTGGCATGCTCATTTTTCAAAGCAATGATTCCTGAATCATCGAATTCAGGAGCGTTTTTCTGCATCCAGGCCGCCTGATTCGTCAGTACACTGGTAGCAAAATGATACTGCGCCTGTATTTCCTCCGCCAGCTCTTTCTGATGAACGGCAAACTGGTGGTATGTATTCTGGGACAAAATCTGACGGCATGGTTCAAAATTCTCTGCCGCAATCATGCAGGTCTGGCTGTCTGTTTCATAAATCATGACTCCGTCCTGTTCGGCATATAAAATTTCAGCCTGCTTTATCCGAATGGCTTCTATCATATCAATGTGGTTTACAATTCCTCGATCTGCCAGCCATTTAACCGCTTTTTCGCTGGTGCTTTTTTTCGTCTGATCCATCCTTTTGTACCTCCTCCTATCACAGCTCAGCGCCAAGAAACAACCGTTTTGTACGCTGCGCCAAGCCGCCCGAAAAATCAGAAAGCAAAAACTTTCTCTGACGAAATCATATCCTTTAAAACACTCATTGTCAAGCCAGCTCCCACACACCGGGGAAAATAAAAATGTCTGTTTAAGCCTGGAAAGCAGGAAGAGACCTAGAAGGAAATTGAGAAACAGAATCATTTCCGTAAAAGTTCAAGAAAGCGCTATTTCTAAACTCTTGCTTTTAGAAGATACCCTTGCTATAATTAGGAACAGGAGTGAACTACATGAAAAATAAAATTGTAATTGACGAATTAAAAAGACGAATCAGCTCTGTGCAAATATATCCGATGAAGCATTGTACGGAGCTTAAACTAAAAGCATGACTGCTTTCTTTTTCATCGGGAAATAGGAAAACGAGAATAAGGGTATTGAGGTTTTGATACCCTCTGTGTTTTGTACCTATTCCCTTGAGGATAGAAACGAGCAGACTTTAGGCTAGAGACTTTGGACAATGTTTCTCCATAGTCTCTATTTTTATATTTATTTTTAAGGCCTATGGCAGATTATCGCCATGGTCTCTATTTTTTTGAAAGGAACAATCTTTATGAATGAATACAAATGGAAAAGCCATATTGCGCGGTTTTTATCTGCGCAAACAATATCCCTGTTGGGTTCATCTATTGTTCAATATGCAATAATTTGGTATATCACATTAACAACCTCTTCAGGGAAAATGATAACACTCTCCACTTTATGCGGATTCTTACCGCAAATATTGATTTCCCTCTTTGCAGGAGTATGGATTGATCGTTATAGCCGAAAAGGAATTGTAATGATAACGGATTGCCTTATTGCAAGTGCTACTCTGATATTAGCTATATTTTTTCTTACTGGACACAAGAATATCGAATTGCTTTTAGCTGTTTTAGCAATCCGGTCTGCTGGGACGGGAATACAAACTCCAGCAGTAAACACAATTATCCCCCAAGTAGTTCCACAAAAACATTTAATGCAAGTGAATGGAATTAATAGCACCTTATCATCCATTATTATATTTGTTTCTCCGGCTATCAGCGGTGCTATTCTGTCGATAGCAGCATTAGAAACAACTTTATTTATTGATGTTTTTACTGCTTTGATTGGAGTGAGTATAACCTCAACGGTTCCAGTAAAGTCCTTGAATATCGAAGTCAGAATGACCAAATCACATTTCACAGAAATGAAGGAGGGCGTAGCCTATCTGAAGAACCATACCTTTATGAGAAGACTGCTCATTTTCCAATTACTCATTTTATTTTTAATTAGTCCATCTGCTTTTTTAACCCCTCTCATGGTAAGCAGAACATTTGGAACAGAAGTTTGGCTCTTAACTATGAGTGAAATGACATATAGTTTTGGAATGATTATTGGAGGAGCAATTATTACATCATGGGGTGGTTTTAAGAAAAAACTGCATACTACATTAATGGCAGGTGGAGTTTATGGTATGCTGATGGCAGGGTTAGGAATTGCTCCTGTATTCATAGTTTATTTAATTTTTAATATGCTAATAGGAATTACATCTCCTTGCTATAATACTCCGGTTACAGTGCATATTCCGCAAGAACTGCGCATCCGTTCCAGAGGAACGGAGCGCCATTCCGCTTCAAACTGAGCAAAGCTCAGCAGGTTGATTAATTACTATTGGTTATTCTGCGATCCCTGCCAGGAAATTCAAGGCGATATGCCTTAGATGTCATTCGACTTAAGCAGGCATCTGCGTAGGTGGAATCCCCAAAAAGCTGATACCATCCGGATACTGGAATCTGTGAGATAATAATAGTTGCCTTGCGGCAGTCTCTGGACTCGATGATTTCAAATAAATCGCGGCATTTCTCGATGTCCAGATCCATTAAGCCGAAATCATCTATCACCATGAGATCATAAGCTGCCATTTCATTCGAATACTCAAAGTAAGTACCTTCCTGCCTGGCATGATCTGATTCCTTTAAGAGTGTGTTCGCACGTATGTATTTAACAGTACGGTTCTGATGCATTGCTGTGATACATAAGGCGCAGGCGATGTGCGTTTTCCCAGCACCGGCCCCTCCGGTCATCAGCAGGTTATTCGGCTCATCGATCCAATCACACTTGGCCAGAAGTTCTATGACGTGTGTATTCAGCTGACGTTCTGGATCATAGATTGAACTGTCAAGATCAGCTACAGGATATTTCAGGGTCGCTTTCTTCATGAGACGTTTAAACTTTTTACTCTCACGCTGATCCCACTCCTGATTTACAATAGCAGCAAAGCGGACTTCAAATGGTTCGAGACCTGTGTTTGGTTCCAGCAGCTGCTTTTCAAATGCTTCAGCCATACCGGACATGCGAAGTTTATACAGCCGATCCATGAGTATGTTCTGTTCCTTTGTGAGTTTATCGTTATAAAGATAGTCTTTTAATCTGTATGCCATAGTACGTCACCCTTACTTATAGTAGTCCTTTCCTCTGATATTTTCATGATTGGGCAGTGTTCCTGGTGAATGCTTGGGGAGTTCCTTCACATCCATCTTTTTCAGCATCTGCTTGAAGGTAAAATACTTACAGGAATTGATCTCTATACATTTACGGGCAACTTCTTCAGCAGCACCTTTCGGGATTGTTTTTACTTTATGCAGGATACCTGCACAGGCATTATAAGACTGCTCTTCATGTTTTGATGATTTAAGGAGTCTGTCAATCAGTTCTGACATCGCAGGACCAATGGCAGAAGCCCAGCGGCGGTAATAATTACCATCCTTTGAATTGACTTCTTTGTAATAAAGGTGTTCTGGCGGCATATGTTCATCTACCGTGATATACAGCGGAAACTCTCTATAAGACCGCTTATGTGTACAGATCAGCCGATTATACTGATCACAGATTCTGATCTCTGAAGTGGTTGCCTTCAGGATTGCAGGCTTGCCACAGTAAGAGTACAATACGGAGTAGTAGTGGCCGTCATACTCGATGTGGTAGTTGTTGGGAACTTTTAGGATCGCTTTATAGTCGCAAGCCGTGTAATATCCGCCTGGCAGTGGTTTCATACATGGTTTGTCATACTTTTCGAAAGCATCCTGTCTTGAGAAATCCTTGCCTTGAAAAGATCGTTTATTGAGGACTGCTACTATTTTTTTGATTTCAGCATTCAGGTCTTCAAAGGATACATATATTTTATCATTCCTTTCGCTTCGCTCAAGGCACAAACAAGTTATGAAAAA
>ENA-OPEV01000758-OPEV01000758.1-human-gut-metagenome-genome-assembly--contig:-NODE-758-length-19867-cov-1.949425_pt1 | contig 19867 bp, 16 predicted proteins | sample MGYA00241637_ERZ501537 | MGnify/ENA primary metagenome ERZ501537 (study PRJEB25962, sample SAMEA1972159) | human gut metagenome | biome: human gut; feature: human-associated habitat; material: faeces...
TGTAAGAATAGCTTTCCGATTCTATATAATGTAGATAATTCTATGCTGTTAGATGTTTTCGGGCATGAATAGGGGGTGGCTTGTTTTATGTGGAATCCTATTATATGTAATGGATAAAAATTCGGTTTTCCATCCGAAAATGGGGAGGGGTGAAAAATAGGGATTGTCTGCATGGATAAAATAAAAAAGCCCTAACTATAAGGCTTTTTTATTAAAACGTAAATGTCTTAATTTATCTCCAACAACTTCTAACTCTAACTCTTTTCTCAACTCTTTTCTTAATTCAATAAGAAGAGGTTTAGTATCTCCTTGCTGAGTATCCCCAATTTCATCAGATAATTTTTGAGCTAATTGTATTTGTGTTGGGGTTCCGAATAGTTGAATGTTCGCAATAGCTTTTTCAACATCAGCATTCCGAGTGCTATCGTTGCGGTTAGATGCATTTTCTAATAATTGCCATGCTGTTATTAGATATTGGATGGTAATTTCTTTTTTCTTGTTGGATAAATCTCGACGTTTAGATAGTATATGTAATATAAACCATCCTAAAATATTAACTATTATTGTTATCCACATAAATATTATGCTATTCATCATTGTACGTTTTGTACAAATATAAGAAATTATTGATTGAATTAGTTTACAGTTGTAATTGTCTTATTAGCTACAGGTATTGTAATGGTACTTTCTGCAAGTGCTCCAACATCTCTAGCCGAAAATGGTAAAAGTTATACATATGCAGTAAGACAATTAGGATTTGCTGTACTTGGTGTAACAGCAATGATTATTATTTCAAAAATAGATTATCATATATATAAAAAATTTTATTGGCCAGCATATATAGTTTCTGTTGTAATATTACTTTTAGTACTTGTTCCAGGATTAGGTTCTGGGGCAAATGGTGCTACAAGATGGATAAAATGGCCAATACAGTTTCAACCATCAGAAGTTACAAAAGTTTTACTAATTATATTTTATGCAGGTTATTTGGCAGATCATAAGTCAGAAGTAACAGATTTCTGGAAAGGCTTTGTAAAACCATTATTATTTTTGCTTCCACCATTTGCAATATTATTTTTTGTACAAAACCATTTAAGTGTTTGTATTGTTATAGCAGCAATTGTTGGAGTAATGATGATTGCTGCTGGAATAAGAATGCTTTTTGTATGGGGAACATGTGGAGCTGGAGCACTAGGAATAGCAGGCTTACTATTTATAATGCAAGCAAAAGATTCAGGTGGATTTAGATTAAGTAGAATATTATCATTTTTAGATCCTTGGTCAGACCCAACAGGAGATGGATGGCAAGTAATACAGAGTTTTTATGCAATAGGTTCAGGAGGCTTTTTTGGAGTAGGACTTCGGTGAAAGTAAGCAAAAGTTTTTATACATATCAGAACCACAAAATGACTTTATATTTTCAATTGTGGCAGAAGAACTTGGTTTTATTGGATGTTTTGCAATTATAGCATTGTTTGCAGTTTTGATTTGGAGAGGAATACTAACTGCAATGCGTGCTCCAGACAATTTTGGAAGTTTATTAGCAGTAGGGATAACTACTTTAATAGGAATACAAGTAATTATAAATATTGCAGTTGTAACAGGTTTAATTCCTGTTACAGGTATGGCATTACCATTCTTTAGTGCAGGAGGAACTTCACTCCTAATACTACTTGCAAGTATGGGAATTTTATTAAATATATCAAGAGGCTGTAAAAAAGTTTAAAATTAATTAAAAGACGGGTTTTAATGTGCCCGTCTTAAAAAAACACAATACTATAAAATTATACTATAGAGAGGATGATAAAAATGAAAGCAATTATAGCAGCAGCAGGAACAGGAGGACATATAAATCCAGCATTAGCAATAGCAAATAAAATAAAACAAGAAGAGCCTAATTCGGAAATTATATTTGTGGGAACAGATAGAGGCTTAGAAAACGACTTAATTCCAAGAGCAGGATATGACCTTAAAAGAATTGAGGCATATGGTTTTAACAGAAAAATATCTCTAGATAATGTAAAAAAAATGTATAAAACTTTTAAATCTATTGGTCAGGCAAAAAAAATAATACAAGATTTTAAGCCAGATATTATGATTGGTACAGGAGGATATATTTGTCTTCCAGTGGCTCTTGCAGCAAGTAAATTAAATGTACCAATTGTATTACATGAAAGTAATGCATTTCCGGGTGTTGCAATAAAGATGCTATCAAAAAAAGCCAGTGCAATATTAGTGGGATTTGAAGATGCCAAAAAAAGAATAAAAAATGCAGAAAATGTTGTAGTTGTGGGAAATCCAAGCAAAGTAAAAGAAATATCTTTTACAAATAGTCAAAAAGAAAAAATATTAAAAGAAATCGGATTAACAGACATAGAAAAGCCAATAGTACTTGTATTTGGAGGAAGTCAAGGGGCTCAAAAAATAAACGAAAGTTTTATAAATATAATAAGTAAAAAAGTAAATGAGAAATATCAAATTATTTGGGCAACAGGGCCAAATCAATATGAAATAATAAAAACAAAGTTACAAAACTTAAATATTAATATAGATAATATTCCTAATGTAAAAATTTTACCATATATATATAATATGGAAGAAGTAATGAATTGTGTGGATTTAGTAGTAAGTAGAAGTGGCGCAATGACTATAACAGAAATTTCTATAGTAGGAAAACCAAGTATATTTATACCATTTCCATATGCAACGGAAAATCATCAAGAATATAATGCAAAAGTACTAGAAAAAGTTGGAGCAGCAAAAATAATTTTGGACGCAGATTTAGATTTTAATATACTAAATTCGACAATTAATGAAATAATTAGCGATAAAGAAAAAATGTGTCGAATGAGTGAAAACGCTCACGCGGTAGAAATCAAGAATGTAGAAGATAAAATATATGTTGAATTACGTCGAATAATGGAGATGGAAAAGCATTGAAAAGTTTAAGATTATAAGATATAGTTGAAACATCGCGTTCGAATTCGCGCAGTTTAGGGGAAGGAGGAGACTGTATTGCATAATCTTAGAACATTTTTCGGCAAAACTACCATAAACAACGAAGACGCAGAACAAGCTAATTTCGACAGAATGTATTTAGAATACTATAAAAATGTCAACGAAAGAGAAATTAAAAAAGGTGAAAAGCCATATGGAGTAACAATAATAAAGAAAACGCAGATAGGAAAAATACTAGAGATAGAAGAAAAAGAAGTAAAGAATATTTTAAACAGAGAAAATGATGTAGATAATATTTTAAAATTACTTGTAGAATATAAAGTAACACCAATTGGTTTGGATGACGTTTTACAAGACTTGGTTAGTTGTTAAAAAGAAGATTAGTAATCTAAAGTAAAATAATGTATAAAAGTTATATTTTATTTACTTTAAATTTCTAATCTTTTTAATTTGATAATTTGGTCTAAATATTAATTAAATATATAAGTAATAAAGATTAAAATGTTTTGAAATACTTATTATTTAATATGAGTTTTATAAGTGAAATTTTTATACAAAATTATAAAGTGATAATTAATATATTGCAAAAAACGTCGAATTTATGGTCATATTTTTTTAAGTATGACTTGCAAAATTATAAGATTTAAGCTATTATAATCTTTAGATTTAAAAAAGGAGTTAGAATATGCCAGATAAATTAATAATTGTTGAGTCACCTGCAAAAGCTAATACAATTAAAAAATTTTTAGGTGGAAATTATAAAGTAATGGCCTCTATGGGACATATAAGAGATTTGCCAAAGTCTAAATTAGGGGTAGATATAGAACATGATTTTGAACCAGAGTATATAAATATTAGAGGAAAGGGAGATTTAATTAAGTCCCTAAAAAAAGAGGCTAAGAGTGCTAAAAAAGTATATTTAGCAACTGACCCTGACCGTGAAGGAGAAGCGATTGCATGGCATCTATTACATATATTAGAAATACCAGAAGATTCAGTATGTCGTGTTACATTTAATGAAATTACAAAAGAGACTGTTCAAAAATCTATTAAAGAGCCTAGAATGATAGATATGAATTTAACAGATGCACAACAAGCAAGAAGAGTATTAGACAGAATAGTTGGTTATAAAATTAGCCCTATTTTATGGAAAAAAGTAAAAAGAGGATTGTCAGCAGGACGTGTTCAGTCTGTAGCAGTTAAGCTAATTGTAGATAGAGAAGAAGAAATAGAAAAGTTTATTCCACAAGAATATTGGAATATCTATGCTATTTTAGTAGAGCCAAATTCAAATAAGAAATTTGAAGCAAAATTTTATGGAAAAGATGGAAAAAAATTAGAAATAAATAATAAAGAGCAGGTAGACGAAATATTAAAACATATAGAAAATGGTAAATATATTGTATATGATGTAAAAAAAGGAGAAAAGAAAAGAACTCCAGCACCGCCATTTACAACAAGTACAATGCAGCAAGAAGCTTCTAGAAAAATAGGATTTACACTTAAGAAAACTATGTCTGTAGCACAAGGATTATATGAAGGTGTAAAGGTAGCAGAAAGAGGGACAGTTGGACTAATTACATATATGAGAACAGATTCTACAAGAATTTCAGAGGAAGCAAGAAATGCTGCAAAATTACATATAGAATCAACATATGGAAAGCAATATTATGAAAATAGATATTATAAAGCTAAGCAAAATTCACAAGATGCACATGAGGCAATCAGACCAACTTATATAGATCTAACACCGGAAAAATTAAAAGATGACCTAACACCAGACCAATTTAAGTTATACAGACTAATATATAATAGGTTTATAGCAAGTCAAATGTCAGCAGCAATTTATAATACTGTTTCTGCAACAGTAAATGTAAATTCATATAATTTCAAGGCAAATGGACAAACTTTAAAGTTTAAAGGCTTTATGACTTTATATGTAGAATCATTAGATAATGAGCAAGAAGAATCAGATGAAAATATTCCAGAATTAATTATTGGTCAAGAAGTAATAAAAGAAAAATTAGACCCAAAACAAAGCTTTACAGAGCCACCTCCAAGATATACTGAGGCAAGTTTGGTAAAAGCTTTAGAAGAAAAAGGGATAGGAAGACCAAGTACATATTCGCCTACAATTACTACTATTTTAGAAAGACATTATATACAAAAAGAGCAAAAACAATTGGTGCCAACAGAACTTGGAAAAGTAGTAAATACAATACTTACAGAAAATTTTACAGATATTATAAATGTAGAATTTACTGCTAAAATAGAAGAAAATTTTGACGAAGTTGCAGAAGGAAAAGAGCCTTGGAAAAATGTAATAAGAGAATTTTATGGACCATTTGAAAAAGAAGTTGAAAAAGTAGATAAAGAGTTAGAGCATGTTAAATTAGAAGATGAAGTAACAGATATTCCATGTGATAAATGTGGCAAAATGATGGTAATAAAATATGGAAGATATGGAAAATTTTTGGCATGTCCAGGTTATCCAGAATGTAAAAATGCAAAACCTTTAGTAGAAAATATAGATGTTCCATGCCCAGTATGTGGAGCAAAAGTACAAGTTAGAAAAACCAAAAGAGGAAAGAATTATTATATTTGTGAGAATAACCCTAAAATGTGCAATTATATATCTTGGAATAAACCAAAAGTAGGAGAAAAGTGGTCTCCAGAGATAGAAAAAGAGACTAATAAAACAAAAAGAACTACAAGAAAAACTAAAAAAACAAAAACAAGTAAAAAAGAAAAGAGTAGTAAAGCAACCAAAAGTAGTAAAAATACAAAAAAATAAGAATCTTTTAAAATATTAAATAAGAAGTAATGTATAATACATAATGAGTAAATTATTAGGGGTAGTGTCATGATTTTAAATAGTAATAGGATAGATGATGAAGAAAACAAAAAGGTATTTAAACAATTAGTAAATACCTTTTTAACTGCAGAAAAAAAGCAAATACAAAATTTAAAAGGACTAAACAATAATATAAAAATAGAGCCAACAATTTTTTACGACAAATTCCATGAAGCATTGAAAATAGAATTTAAAATTGGAAATTTACAAATGTATAAACTAAAAAATTTATTTGTGACAGAATGATGGAAGAAGAAGTTTATAAATATGGTTCAAAATTAGAATTTAAACATACAAAAGAAGCCTTCGAGAGTAGCAGCTATAAGTTATTAGATTTTATACTAAAATATGCAGAAATTATAAAATATACAAATGAAGCAAATAATTTATATACAGGTTATGGCAAAAAGCTAAATGAGGCAAATATTACAATATCTAAAACTGCACTAGATGAGCTATTTGAAATTTTAAATGAAGAAAATGTTAAATTTGTTAATGGCCAGATAGAAGAAAATATTAGATTCTTAACAGAAGAGCCTAATATAAAGCTAGAGTTAATAAAAAATAAAAATAATATTTACTCAATTAAGCCTAATATAGATATATATTCATATGATATTATTCACGGAAAAGATTATATTTATATATTATTAAAAGATGTTCTATATAGGTGTGATAAATCATTTGAAGATATTGTGTTAAAGACACTAGACATATATAAACGAAATTATACAAATGAAATATATTTAAAAACAGAAGAGGAACTAAGGGATTTTTTTAGTATTGTTAATCCAAAATTAAAGAAATATATTAACTTTAATGATACATTAAAACAAGAATTAGAAAAATATATTCCAAAAGAGCTTGGTGTAAAAGTTTATTTAGATTATGACAATCAAAATAGAATTGTTGCAGATATAAAATTTTGCTATGGAAAAGAAGAATTTAACCCTCTTTTAAGTCAAGATATAAAAGAAGTAAGAAATATGGTAGAAGAGGATGACGCTTTAGAAATTTTACGTAATAGTGGATTTATGCTAGATATAAAAAACAGCAGATTGATTTTAGTAGATGAGGAAAAAATTTATGATTTTTTAACTAAAGACATTGAATTATATATGAAAAAGTTTGAAGTTCTTGCAACAGATAATTTTAAAAATAGAGAAATAAAGCCATTTAAAATAAATTCAATTGGAGTAAGGCTAGAAAGCAATTTACTAAATATCAATATAGAGGATATTGGTCTAGATTTAAGTGAAATTAGCCAAATTTTAGAAAGATATAAGCTAAAGAAAAAATATTATAGATTAAAAGATGGAAATTACATTAACTTAACAGATAATAACGATATAGAATTATTGTCTAACATGATAGATGGAATGGATATAAAATATAATGAAATTAGAGATGGAATGATTACAGTTCCATTGTATAGGGGAATTTATTTAGAAAAGATATTAAAGAAATTAAAAAATGCAAATATTATAAAAGATGAAAATTATAAAAAGGTTGTTAATGATTTAGAAGTTAAAGAAAATGATTATGAAGATGTAAATATAAAAGGATTAAATGCAGATTTAAGGGTTTACCAAAAATTAGGATATAGATGGTTAAGAAATTTAGATTATTACCACTTAGGAGGAATTTTAGCAGATGATATGGGGCTTGGAAAGACTGTTCAGATATTGGCTTTAATATTATCATATATAAACGAAAAGGGAAAAGATGCAAAACCTTCTATAGTTATTTGCCCAAGTTCACTTTCTCTTAATTGGCTTAATGAGGTTAAAAAATTTGCACCAAGTTTAAAATGCATTGCAATAGGTGGAAATGCAATGCAAAGAGAAAAACAAATAAATAAAATATCAACATGTAATATTGTAATAACATCATATGAACTATTAAAAAGGGATATTGAATTATATAAAGAAAAGAATTACGAATTTAAGTATGCAATTGCAGATGAGGCGCAATATATAAAAAATAATAATACTCAAAATGCAAAGGCTATAAAAGTAGTTAATGCAGAGACAAGATATGCGTTAACAGGAACACCTATAGAAAATTCATTATCAGAATTATGGTCAATTTTTGACTATATAATGCCTGGATATTTATTTGGACATAAAAAATTTAAAGAAGAATATGAAACACCAATTGTAAAAGATGAAGATGAAAAAACAATGGAAAAGTTAAAACAACTAATAGAACCATTTGTATTAAGAAGGGTAAAGAAAGAAGTTTTAACAGAGCTTCCAGATAAAACTGTTACTGTACTTTACAATGAGATGGGAGAAGAACAAAAAGAACTATATAAGTCTTATTTAGCAATAGCTAAAAAAGAAGTAAAACAAGAAATATCAGAAAATGGATTTGAAAAAAGCCAAATAAAAATATTATCACTTTTAATGAGACTAAGACAAATTTGCTGCCATCCATCACTATTTTTAGCTAATTACAAAGGAGAAAGCAGTAAATTAAATCAATGTATAGAAGTGCTAAAAGATGCAATATCATCTGGACATAAAATATTATTATTTTCAGGATATACTTCTATGTTTGATATAATGGAAAAAGAATTAAAGAAAAGTAATATAGACTATTTTAAGTTAACAGGACAGACAAAAGTTTCTGACAGAGTTAGTCTAGTAGATGAATTTAATACAAATCCAGATATAAAGGTATTTTTAATTTCTCTAAAAGCTGGTGGAACGGGACTGAACCTGACAGCGGCAGATATTGTGATCCATTATGATCCATGGTGGAATATATCTGCAGAAAATCAAGCTACAGATAGAACATACAGAATAGGGCAAAAAAATAATGTACATGTATATAAAATGATAACAAAGAATTCTATAGAAGAGAAAATATATGAGTTACAAAAGCGTAAAGAAAAATTGGTAGACAATATGCTATCAACAAAGACTACATTTATAAATAAACTTTCAGAAGCGGATATTATGAAATTGTTTGATTAATAAGATTGTTGGAAATTTTAACAATAATATAAAAGCTAATAAATAAAATTGATAAAAAGAGGAAGATATGAGAGATTATATAACAATAATTGGTGGAGGGTTAGCAGGATCAGAAGCTGCATATCAAATAGCAAAAAAAGGAATAAAAGTAAAATTGTACGAAATGAAGCCAGATAGATTTTCACCTGCACATAGCAATAAAAACTTAGCAGAGATAGTTTGCAGTAATTCTTTTAAGTCAAATTTACATACAAATGCTTGCGGACTTTTAAAAGAAGAACTTAGAATATTGGATTCACTTTTAATAAAAATAGCAGATGAAACGGCAGTTCCAGCAGGACAAGCCTTAGCTGTAGATAGAGAAAAGTTTGCAGAAGAAGTAACAAAAAGAATAGAAAATATGAATAATATTGAAATAATAAGACAAGAAGTTGGGAATAGTTTTGTAGATAATACAGATGATATTATTATAAGTGAAAATTTAACAAGTGAATTAAAACAGATGGCAAAAGATGGAATAGTAATTATTGCTACAGGACCACTTACATCCGATAAATTGTTTAAAGAAATATTAGAAATGACAGGAAATGATAATTTATATTTTTATGACGCAGCAGCACCTATAATAGATAAAAGTTCAATAAATATGAATATTGCATTTAATGGAAATAGATATGAGCAAGAAAGAGAAAAAGACGAAGATATAGATGTTTGGAAAAATAGAATAGAAAATCAAGATAGAAGTTATATAAATTTGCCTATGAACAAAGAAGAATATGAGAATTTTTGGAATGAACTTGTTAATGCAGAAATTGTAGAATTACACAATTTTGAAAAACGAGAAATATTTGAAGGATGTATGCCAATAGAAATAATGGCTAAAAGAGGAATGGATACATTACGTTTTGGACCATTAAAACCAGTTGGTTTTACAGACTTGAGAACAGGAAGAAGACCATATGCAGTTGTACAACTAAGACAAGATAATTCACAAGGGAATTTATATAATATGGTAGGATTTCAAACAAATTTAAAATATGGAGAACAAAAAAGAGTATTTAGGTTAATACCAGGGCTAGAAAATGCAGAATTTGAAAAATATGGTGTTATGCATAGAAATACATTTATAAATTCACCAGAATTGCTAGATAAAAGTTATAACTTAAAGAAAAATAATAATATATATTTTGCAGGACAAATTACAGGAGTAGAAGGATATGTAGAATCTATTGCATCAGGATTAGTTGCAGGAATTAATGCAGTTAACAGATATAGAATGCTAATAAAAGATAATGAGATAAAAAGTAATAAAATTGACAATGGAAGTGAAAATAATATTAATTACAATATAATTAATGAAAAGGCAAAATACACGAAATTAGAAACTGAAGAAAATTTTAAAATTATATTTCCAGAAGATACAATGATAGGAGCACTAGCAAAATATATATCTACTTCAAATAATAATTTTCAACCTATGAATGCCAATTTTGGAATTTTACCAGAACTTCCAGAAAAGATAAAAGACAAGAAAGCAAAATATGCAAAATTGGCAGATAAAGCAATAGAAAGTTTAAAAACTACAATAAAATGTTACAATAATATAACAAAATAATGATATTTTGTTTACATTTTAATAACTTTACATAAAATAGTTGAAAAAATAATGCAGTTATGGTAAAATATAACATAGTGATATTATTTTTTTTATAAAGGAGATAAAAAAATATGGGAAAACGTAAGAACGATAAATTAGAAACAATGTACCAAAATATTGATTTAAAATTTAAAGATGCTTCAGAAGAAGAAATTAGAGAAGAAATTGCTAGAGGAAATTTACAAATAGAAGAAAATAATAACGAGATTGAAAAACTAAAAGAAACAATAAAAACAAAACAACAATTAATAGAAGCATTGGAAGGAAAAGATGAGAGCGAAACATCTCCTAGAATCCAAAAAGCTATAGAAGATGCAAGCAAAGAATTAGAAGAAGCACAAAATAAATTAAAAGATTATGAACTTAAAATTTTAGAAATAAAAAATGGAGAAACTAATTTAATATCATATAGTAAAAATAAAAATCAAATAAAACAAATAAGAACTTTTAAAGAAAGTATTGCTAAAAAATTACCAGTAGAAATTGCAAAAAGAGATGATAGTAAAGCTAAAATGGAAGCAGCAGAAGAATCTTTAAGAGATGCTAATGCAAAGTTAGCAAATGAAAAGCTTACTATGGAAATGGATCAATATGAATATAATGCTTTATTGGAACAAAAAGCTCAAGCTGAAAAAGATGTAAAAGAGCAAACAGAGATTTATAAAAAAGCAAAAGACAGAATTTTAGAATTACAGACAAAAATAGGAAAATGTGATTTAGCTTGGAAAACGTTATTTACAGGAAAATCATGGGATGAAATACAAAGAAGAGCTTTAGATCCTAATACTAAGTTCACTAGACATATAGATGAAGATACAAAACTAAATAGGAAAAGTGGTATAAAAGAAGATAAACTAATAAATAACATAGCTAAAACTGTCGATGAAGTTAGAAATGAACAAGAAGACCAGATAACAAATGATGAAAATGCAGACTTACCAGTACCTACATCAAAACATCCAAGATGGGAAAAATTTAAAAATTTCTTTAAAAATGCAGGTCGTAAGTTAAAAGAATTATTTGTTGGTGAAGAACCAGAACAAGAAGAAGTAGATATCTCTGAAATGAAAAATATACCACAAGAAAAGAGAGATCAATTCTTAGAAGAATTAAGAAGACATGTTGATAAAGAATATGGAAAAGAAATTAGAGATCAAAAAGAAGCTATGTACACAGAACAACATAAAGCTAAAGCAAAAGAAAGCGAACCACAAGAAAAAGATGAAAGATAAAAATATAAAATAAAAGTTAATAAAATAACAAATATTGATGCCTAAATATTAATAAAAAAGCTAAAATTTCTTGACTTAAAGGCATAAAAATGATAAAATATAACCGTTAGTTTAAAATATGCAAATAGTATATTTCTAACGGTTTTATTATTTTTTAGAAAAGAGGTGAAATTCAAGTGCCAACAATTAATCAATTAGTAAGAAAAGGTAGAAAAAGCAGTAAAGCTAAATCTACAGCTCCAGCATTACAACATGGTTATAACTCAAAAAATAAAAGAGTAACAAACCAAAGATCTCCACAAAAAAGAGGAGTATGTACTGTTGTAAAAACTGTTACACCTAAGAAACCAAACTCAGCTTTAAGAAAAGTTGCCAGAGTTAGACTTTCTAATGGATATGAAGTAACTTCATATATTCCAGGTATAGGACATAACTTACAAGAGCACAGTGTTGTTTTAATAAGAGGAGGAAGAGTAAAAGACCTTCCAGGTGTTAGATACCATATAATTAGAGGAACATTAGATACAGCAGGTGTTAAAGACAGAATGCAAGCTCGTTCTAAATATGGAGCTAAAAAGCCAAAAAAATAATAAATATTAAAAACAATATTAAAACTAGTGCTTGTAATTCTTACTAAATTTAATGCGCTTGAATTTAGAATAGATTATATGCACTATGCGGAAAAATGAAAAGAATTTTTCAGAGTACCAAAAACAGGAATTAAGCATTATAAAATTAATTTGTAAATTTATTAATGTGAGTACTGATAAAATAAAAAGGAGGGAAGAATAGTGCCAAGAAAAGGATATATAGCAAAAAGAGAAGTTTTACCAGATCCAATATACAATAGCAAAGTTGTTACAAAATTAATAAACAATGTTATGTTAGATGGTAAAAAGACAGTTGCTCAATCAATAGTTTATGATGCATTTGACATTATAAAAGAAAAAGAGCAAAAAGATCCATTAGAAGTTTTTGAGGCAGCACTTGAAAATATTATGCCTGTTCTAGAAGTAAAAGCTAGAAGAGTAGGTGGAGCAACATACCAAGTTCCATTAGAAATTAGACCAGAGAGAAGACAAACTTTAGGTTTAAGATGGTTAGTTAAATATGCTAGAACAAGACATGAAAAAACAATGGCTCAAAAATTAGCTAATGAAATTATAGATGCTGTAGCTGGAAACGGTGGAGCATTTAAGAAAAAAGAAGATATGCATAAAATGGCAGAAGCTAATAAAGCATTTGCTCACTATAAATTCTAAAATTTTAAAAGCATATTGTTAATAATTTATGAAAGAATAATAAGGAGGATAAAAAAGTGGCTGGAAGAGAATTTCCTTTAGAAAAAACAAGAAATATAGGAATAATGGCCCATATAGATGCAGGAAAGACAACTACAACTGAGAGAATCTTATTTTATACAGGTAAAACTCATAAAATAGGAGAAGTTCACGAGGGAGAAGCTACTATGGACTGGATGGTTCAAGAGCAAGAAAGAGGTATAACAATTACTTCTGCTGCTACAACCTGCCAATGGCTAGGACATAGAATAAATATTATAGATACTCCTGGACACGTTGACTTTACTGTAGAGGTTGAAAGATCTTTAAGAGTACTTGATGGTGCTGTTTGTGTATTTTCTGCTAAAGATGGTGTACAACCACAATCTGAGACAGTTTGGAGACAAGCAGATAAATATCAAGTTCCAAGAATGGCATATGTAAATAAAATGGATATTACAGGTGCTAACTTCTTAAATGCTGTAGAGCAAATGAAAAGAAGATTAAACACAAATGCTATTCCAATTCAACTTCCTATAGGAGCTGAAGACGTATTTAAAGGTATAGTAGATTTAATAAAAATGAGAGCTTTTATCCATAAAGACGATTTAGGAAAAGAAATTGAAGAATGTGATATTCCAGAAGAATTAAAAGCTCAAGCTGAAGAATACAGAACAAAAATGATAGAAGCTGCTGCTGAACAAGATGATGAGTTAATGATGAAATATCTTGACGAAGGAGATCTTACAGAAGCAGAAATTAAGAAGGGACTAAGAAAAGGAACTTTAGCAAATAAATTAGTTCCTGTTGTATGTGGGTCTTCTTATAAAAATAAAGGTGTACAAGAACTATTAAATGCAATAGTTGACTATATGCCATCACCTTTAGATATACCACATATTAAAGGTGTAGATCCAGAAGGTAACGAAGTAGAAAGAAAAACTGACGACAAAGAGCCTTTTGCAGCATTAGCATTTAAAATTGCTACAGACCCATTCGTTGGAAAACTTTGCTTCTTCAGAGTATATTCTGGTACATTAGATGCTGGTTCAACAGTATTAAATGCAAATAAAGATAAAAAAGATAGAATAGGTAGAATTTTATTAATGCATGCAAATCACAGACAAGATATTGAAAAAGTATATGCTGGAGATATTGCTGCAGCAGTTGGATTAAAAGAGGTATCTACAGGAGATACACTTTGTGATCCTGCACACCCAGTTGTATTAGAATCAATGGAATTCCCAGAGCCTGTTATTGATATAGCTATTGAGCCAAAAGATAAAGCTAATAGCGAGAAAATGGGTATAGCTCTTGCAAAACTTGCAGAAGAAGACCCAACATTCAAAACATGGACAGACCATGAAACAGGACAAACAATTATAGCTGGTATGGGTGAGTTACACCTAGACATAATTGTTGACAGATTAAAGAGAGAATTTAAAGTTGAATGTACAGTTGGTAAACCACAAGTTTCTTATAAAGAAACAATTAGAAATAAGGTTAAAGTCCAAGGTAAATTCATTCGTCAATCTGGTGGACGTGGACAATATGGTGATGTTTGGTTAGAAATGGAACCATTAGAGCCAGGTAAAGGTATAGAATTTGAGAGCAAAATAGTTGGTGGTGTTGTTCCAAAAGAATATATTAAACCAATTGAAGAAGGAGTTAGAGAAGCAGCTGAAAGTGGTATACTTGCTGGATACCCAGTAATAGATTTCAAAGCAACTTTAGTAGATGGATCTTACCACGAGGTAGACTCATCAGAAATGGCCTTCAAAATTGCTGCATCTATGGCATTTAAAGAAGGATGTAAACAAGCTAAATCTGTTTTACTAGAACCTATCATGAAAGTTGAAATAACAGTTCCAGAAGAATACATGGGAGATGTTATAGGAGACGTAAATGCTAGACGTGGTAGAATGGAAGGAATGGAAGCTAAAAACGGAAGCCAAGAAATAAGAGCATTTATTCCATTATCAGAAATGTTTGGATATGCTACAGACTTACGTTCAAAAACACAAGGTAGAGGAACATATGCAATGGAACCATCACATTATGAAGAAGTTCCAAAATCTGTATTAGAAGCAATTGTTTCTACAAGAGGTAAAAAATCTGAGTAATCAGTAATTTATAGATTTGAAACTAAAATATGTAAAACTATTTAAGTTGTAAAATTTGAATAGTTAAAAGATTTTGGTAAAAACTATTGCAAAATAAGTAAAAGTGTTATAAAATGCTTATACAATTTAATATTGATATTAATTTTAAAAAATAAAAAAGTTAATTTAAGGAGGAATTTTAAATGGCTAAAGCAAAATTTGAAAGAACAAAACCACACGTTATCATTGGTACAATCGGACATGTTGACCATGGTAAAACAACAACAACAGCAGCTATTACAAAATATTTAGCATTAAAAGGTCAAGCAAATTTCGAAGCATATGATCAAATCGATAGTGCTCCAGAAGAAAAAGCAAGAGGTATTACAATTAACACAGCTCACGTAGAGTATGAAACAGATAAGAGACACTATGCACACGTTGACTGCCCAGGACACGCAGACTACGTAAAGAACATGATTACAGGTGCTGCACAAATGGATGGTGCAATATTAGTTGTTTCTGCAGCTGATGGACCAATGCCTCAAACAAGAGAGCACATATTACTTGCAAGACAAGTTGGAGTTAAATATATCGTTGTTTACTTAAATAAATGCGATATGGTTGACGATCCAGAATTATTAGAATTAGTTGAAATGGAAGTTAGAGACTTATTAACAAGCTATGGTTTCCCTGGAGACGAAATTCCAGTTATAAAAGGTTCATCTTTAAAAGTACTAGAAAGTACATCTAAAGATCCTAATGATCCAGTATATGCTCCAATTAAAGAATTAATGGATGCAGTAGATAGCTATATACCAACACCAGAAAGACCAGTTGATCAACCATTCTTAATGCCAATTGAGGATGTTATGACAATTAGTGGTAGAGGTACAGTTGTTACAGGTAGAGTAGAAAGAGGAACAGTTAAACTTCAAGACGAAGTTGAAATAGTTGGTCTTTCTAAAGAATCTAAGAAAACAGTTGTTACAGGTGTTGAAATGTTTAGAAAAACATTAGACCAAGCTGAAGCTGGAGATAACATTGGTGCTCTATTAAGAGGTATCCAAAGAGATGAAATTGAAAGAGGTCAAGTATTAGCAAAACCTGGAACAATTCATCCACATACAAAATTCACAGCACAAGTATACGTTCTAACTAAAGAAGAAGGTGGACGTCATACACCATTCTTTAATGGATATAGACCACAATTCTACTTCAGAACAACAGACGTTACAGGTGTTATCGACTTAGAAGCTGGAACAGAAATGGTTATGCCAGGAGATAATGTAAACATGACAATCGAACTTATTACTCCAATCGCTATCGAAAAAGGATTAAGATTTGCTATTCGTGAAGGTGGAAGAACAGTAGGTTCAGGAGTTGTAGCTGACATAATTGCTTAATATATATTTTTAATATAGAAGTAGCAAGGATTACATTAATATGTAATACCTTGTTATTTTTTTATTATTTATCTAAAATGCTAAATAATTCATTTAATTAATGAAATTATTCAGTCAAAGAATTATAAATCAATTTAAAAACAAAACGGTAAATAAATAAAAACATCAAAATAATAATCAAATAAGAGATAAATGAAATTATCAAAACAATTATAAAATTAAAAATCAAATGAGATTATCAAAATATTTGTCAAAATAAATAAAATTGGCTAAAATAATAGATAAATTCAGAGTAATAAATTGACTTTTTTGTTGTTTAATTATATACTATTAACGTGTTTACAAAAGATAATAACAATTAAAATAAATAAGGAGCGATTTCTTTTATGAAAACACTAAAAAAAGTAATATTAATGGTAGCAATATTTTTAGCAGTATTAATAATTTCAAATGTATCAAAAGCAGCTACAGTAAAAGTTACAGGAGAGACTTTAAACGTAAGAAAAGAGGCTTCAACATCTTCAGATGTAATTGCCATGTTATCTAAGGATATAGAGTGCGAATTATTAGGAGAAGAAGGAGATTTTTATAAAATTAAATATAAAAATTATGTAGGTTATGTTAGTAAAAAATACGCAGAAGTTATAGGGAAAAATGGAGATAATACTTTAGTAGAAGGCAATACAAATGAACAAAATACTATTAACAACGAAAATGTGAGTAATAGTGAAAATATTGATAATAGTCAAAGTTCTAGTGTAGAACAGGAGAATACAACAGATAATAATCAAAATTCTTCAAATACAGTAGAGAGCAATTCTAACAATGAAAATATAAATAATGAAGCTACAGAAAGCTATACAGGAACAGAAAAGACTTTACCAAAAAACACAGATATTAGAATATTACCTTTAATATATTCAAGTGTGTTAGAAAACAGTAAACAAGATATAAGTGTTTTAGTAATTACAGAAATTAATGGTTGGTCATATATTCAAACAGATGAGATAAATGGATGGGTAAGAACTGACAGATTAAATGGAAAAAGTACAAGTAGAAAAAATGAGCAAACAGACAATAAAAAAGATGATGAAACAACCGAAAATAAAGATAACAATTCACAAACTACAACTAAAACAGGATATATAAGCGAAGAATATGTTAATGTAAGAAGTGGACCGAGCACAGAGGACAAAGTTATAAAAATACTAGTATTAAATTCTGAGGTTACAATTATTGGAGAAGAAGGAAGCTGGTATAAAGTAAAATCAGGAGAAGATCAAGGATATATTTCTAAAGAATTTGTTTCAGATAAAAAAAGAGAAACAGTTTCTAGAAGTTCTGAAGCAAGAACTACAAAGAACGAAACTTCTAATAAAAACATAGAAGATAGCAAAAAAGAAAATAGTAATAACAATAAAAATAATAATAACAATAATAAAACAAATATAAGCAATGTTTCTTCTAAAGGAGAAGATGTTGTGGCATATGCAAAGCAATATTTAGGATGTCCATATGTATATGGCGCAGCTGGAAGTAAAAGCTTTGATTGCTCAGGATTTACAATGTATGTATATAAACATTTCGGAATAAGTTTACCACATGGTGCAACTTCTCAATCTAGATATGGAACAAAAGTCAGTAAAAGTAATTTAAAAGCTGGAGACATTGTTTTTTTAACAGATTATGAAACAGGTGTGGGAATAGGACATTGTGGAATATACATAGGCAATGGAAATTTTATTCATGCTTCAACTACAGGATACAAAGTAAGAATATCTAGTCTAAACGTAGAATATGCAGGAAGATTTTATTCAGCGATTAGATTATTATAATACAAAAACAATTATTATAAAATGGGGAGATACATTGTCTCAAATAGCATTAGACTATAATACTACAGTAAGAAGACTTGTAGAACTTAATAACATAGAAAATGAAAATTTAATATATGCAGGAGAAACATTAGTAGTGCCTATAACAAATAGTAATATAGAAAATATTTATATAGTAAAAAGAGGAGATACATTATCTCAAATAGCATTAAACTTTAATACAACAGTAAGTGCAATAGCAAATTTAAATAAAATAACTAATGTGAATTTAATATATACAGGTCAAAGACTAATAATTCCAGGAAATATTGTAAACGAAGATGGATGTATGCATGATTGTGGACACAAATTATATACAGTAAGAAGCGGAGATACATTATGGAGTATTGCAAGAAGATATGGAACATCTATTGCCAATATTGTAAGATTAAATAAAATAAATAACCCAAACTTAATTTATCCTGGCCAAATATTTAGAATTTAATTATAACTTATTCATAAGAAAAAATATAATAAAGGAAGTTAAAAAATAATCCTTAAAATAAAAAAATGTCCTAAAAGTAGATTTAGTTAGATTTAATCTATTTAGTAAAAATATTATAAGTGTCTTTCTCAATTTTAAAAACCTTTCCCCTTTTGGACATCTGTAACTCGGCATAATGCCTCGAACAGCTGTCACAATGGTCACCCACGCAAGGCTTTAAAATTTCAAAAGACACTTATAATATTTTTGTTCTAATGATGTAGTTCTAAAAGTTTAATTCTAATATTTTAAGATAGCTTATTATTTGCAAAGCTATTTTTTATGGATTTAATTACACATTTCACAAATAGCTAATATTAACATAAAATATATTAGGATGAATTTTTTTAGGAGGCAATTATGAAAAATATTTTGGAACTAAAAAACATAGGGAAAAAATATCAAGCTAAAAATGGAGAAATAGAAGCACTAAAAAATGTTAACTTAAAAGTTCAAGAAGGGGAGTTTGTTAGTATAATAGGTCCAAGCGGATGTGGAAAATCTACATTATTGTCTATTATAGCAGGTTTAGAAAAGCAAACATCAGGAGAAGTGCTAAAAAAAGGAGAAATTGGTTACATGCTTCAAACAGATAGCTTACTTCCTTGGAGGACTATTTATAAAAATGTACTATTTGGATTAGAAATAAGAAAAATAAAAACTCTAGAAAACGAAAAATATGCTCAAGAATTATTAAAAAAATACAATTTATATGAATTTAAAGAAAAATATCCAAATCAATTATCTGGTGGCATGAGGCAAAGAGTAGCTTTAATTAGAACTTTAGCAACAAGACCAAGCATACTTCTTTTAGATGAAGCATTCTCAGCATTAGATTATCAAACCAGAATAATGGTAACAAATGATATATTTCAAATATTAAAAAACGAAAAAATAACTGCAGTTATGGTAACACACGATATATCAGAAGCAATAAGTATGTCAGATAGAGTAGTAGTTCTTACAAACAGACCAGGTACAGTAAATAAAATACATGAAATAGATTTTGAAATGGAAAATAGAAATCCTATAAATTGTA
>ENA-OPEV01000768-OPEV01000768.1-human-gut-metagenome-genome-assembly--contig:-NODE-768-length-19779-cov-2.139323_pt1 | contig 19779 bp, 19 predicted proteins | sample MGYA00241637_ERZ501537 | MGnify/ENA primary metagenome ERZ501537 (study PRJEB25962, sample SAMEA1972159) | human gut metagenome | biome: human gut; feature: human-associated habitat; material: faeces...
TGATCGGCAGGTCGATCTCATCGATCAGTATCTGGATAAAATCTTTTGTACAGACACCTCGGTTAGAACCGATCGGTGCTGCAAGCGGCATAATACATGCTGCACCGGCATTCTGCATATCACGCGCCGCATTGAGATCCGGGTACATATACGGCATCACGACAAATCCTTCTTTTGCTAATACTTCTACCGCTTTTGCTGTTTCATAATTGTCCGGAAGCAGATATTTCGAATCATGAATGACCTCAATTTTTACAAAATCACTTCCGCTGATCTGTCTTGACAATCTTGCAATACGAACTGCCTCCTCCGCATTGCGCGCCCCTGATGTATTTGGAAGCAGTGTCACATTTTTGGGGATGTAATCTAAGATATTAGCCACACCACCCTCATTTGCGCGGCGCAGCGCCATCGTCACGATCTCCGCCTTTGCCTCTTTCACTGCTGCATCGATCAGTTCTAAGGAATATTTTCCGGAACCCAATATAAATCTGGAAGAAAACTCATGCTCTCCTAATTTCCATGTATCTTTTGTTATTTCGCTCATCTTTTTTTCCTCTTTTCTGCTTTTCTCTTTTTTTACTTTTCTCTGTTTTTCTGCTTTTCTCTGGTTTTTTTATTTCTCTTTTGCCGGCATTTAACAACCGCCGCCCATGAAACTGACAATCTCTAAAATGTCGTCATCCTTCAAAACAACTTTTGCATAATCTTCTTTGTCTAAAATTACATAGTTGTGCTCGACTGCAATCTGCGCTAACACATAGTGATTCTGCTCTAAATAATCAAGTATCGTTGTTCCCTCCGGCAACTTTGTGTGCTTTCCGTTGATTTCCATACATCCTCCTTTAATTTTACGGAGTAAAATCCAAGTCCCTTTGGACGAGGGGAGGATTTTTCTCCTTTTAATTTTACGGTGTAATAAAAAAGCGTTCACGAAAGAATACACCCGCGGTGGTGTACCCCTTCATGAACGCTTTGTTCACTCTGTTTGTGATAATAACATGATACAGTGGTGAAGTCAAGGAAAATCCATGTTTCACTTTACCCTCCCTCTAAAAGGATGTATACTGATACAAAATTCACAGGACACATTTTCCTATGAATCCAAAAATTTCTGGCAGAAATGGAGAACCCGATGAATACAACAATAAATAAAAACCAGACATGGTGTTCCATGTGGGGAAATGCAGTTTCAATCGCAGAACACCGCCCTGAGAGCTATGCAAAAGATATCACACTCCGCTATCCGGTCTATGCGCCGTTTGATGGAACTGCTTTAAGATTTACCTTTGATAATTACTGCGGCAGTGAACCTGTTTCCATCACGAAAGCAACTGTCTCCATCGCAGACTGTGATTTTAATTGCGATGACATTACAAGAAAAATAAATCTTTCCTGTCCCATGCAGGAATCTGCAACAGCACAGATTACTTTTTCCGGAAATTCTTCCGTGACGATCGCCGCACACGAGCGCATCATAAGTGATGACATTTTCTTTCAGGTTCAGGCAGGCCAGACTCTCTGTGTCAACCTTTATTTTGCGGATTTTACCCTGATGCAGTCAGCAGTTCTGATCACAGGCCCTCTCTCAAAGGGATTTTTTTCACTGGGAGATCAGACTTCTGCCGGCAGGCTTCCCCTTGATACAAGCAAAACGACAAACTGGTTTTATTTTCTGAGTAACATTGATATTTTGACATCTCCGGACAATCATGCCGTGATCTGCTATGGCGACTCCATCACCGCGCAGGCATGGCCGGACGAACTGATGCTCCGGCTGTTACGGGAAGGGAAAAAACATACTTCCGTTATACGCCGTGCTGCGAGCGGTACCAGAATTCTCCGCCAGTATGACTGTATTACCTATGATTCTTACGGTTTAAAGGGAAGTAACCGTTTTTCACATGAAATACCAACTTCCGGCGCAGACACCATCATTATCCAGCAGGGGATCAATGACATCATTCACCCGGTCGGATGCGACATCAATCCATTCCGCCCCATGAGTGATCTTCCAACTGCAGAAGAACTCATAGACGGTCTCAAATGGTACGTTGATCAGGCACATGCCCTGGGATTATCTGTTTATATCGGGACACTGCTTCCAATCGAAGGCTGGCGCACCTATGCACCTTTCCGTGAAGAGTTAAAAAATCAGGTGAATGAATGGATCCGCCTGACGGACGGTTTTGAGGGATGTATCGACTTCGACCTCGCAGTACAGGATCCTGATCATCCTGCAGCATTCAAAGCCGGCTATGACAGCGGCGATCATCTGCATCCGAGTGGTGCCGGTTACAAAGCCATGGCAGATGCTGTACCTAAATCCTTTCTCTATTAAAAGACGGTCTGCCCTGAGGACTTTTTGATCACAGGACGTAGTTTCCTATGAAGATTCGGGGGCAAAAAAATCGCACCAAAGCGGATTTTCATCCCGTCCTGGTGCGATTTTTACAGCATTATATATGCCCGTCAGTCTCTCATTTGTACCTCTTAACTCTATGCTTCCTCTAAATGTTTTCTTACTCTCTGGATCAGCATCTCCAACGCAACTGCATTTTCCCCGCCTTCCGGGATAATGATGTCTGCACGCCGTTTGCTCGGCTCCACAAACTGCTCATGCATCGGTTTTACCGTCGTTAAATACTGATTTATGACACTGTCTAACGAACGTCCACGATCTTTTACGTCTCTTACGATTCTGCGCAGAATACGGACATCCGCATCGGTGTCTACAAACACACGGATATCCATCAGTTCACAGAGACTCGGCTCTGCAAAGATCAAAATACCCTCTAATACAATGACCGGTGCAGGTTCCACTAGGATCGTCTTATCGGAACGATTGTGGATCGTATAATCATAGACCGGCATCTGAATCGCCTTTCCTTTTTTCAGTTCTTTGATATGTTCACATAAAAGTTCTGTATCAAACGCATCCGGGTGATCATAATTTAACTTTGAGCGATCCTCATAGTTCATCTCGTCATGGCGTTTGTAATAATTATCATGGCGAAGAATACTGACTTCATCACGTCCGAAGCTGTCAACCACTTTATCTGCCAACGTCGTCTTTCCGCTTCCTGTTCCCCCTGCAATTCCAATTAAAATTGTATTTTTTGCTTCTGCCATAATACCGTATCCTTTCATATCCTGATACAGGAAAAAAACCTGTTATAGAACGCAATTTCCTGCGAACGAAAAAAGCAAGCGGAACTTTTCAGGAACCACTTGCTCTCTCATCCATCCGGCATTCCGGAATCCATAAGCCAATAGTCGGACTCGAACCGACGACCTACGCATTACGAATGCGTTGCTCTACCAACTGAGCCATATTGGCAATCTGAGGTGTGTTGTCTTTCGACTCACGCCACACTTATTCATTATATATAATTTATATAAAAAAAGCAAGACCTTTTTTATATTTTTTTAAAGCTTATTTTCTATTGACTTTTCCTATAAAATGCATAAAATAGTCTTGTTTACTTATTGTAAACAAAACATATATTTTTACAGTTACCAAAAAATTGCAGAATGGAGATTAGTCTGAAAAATAACATTTTTCACACGCAAGAATGGAGGTTCGCATGGATATCGGAAAGCGTATGAAAGAGCTTCGTATCCAGTACGGTCTGACACAGCAGGAACTTGCTGACCGCTCTGAACTGACCAAGGGATTTATTTCCCAGCTGGAACGCAACCAGAACTCTCCGTCCATCGGCACACTGCTTGACATCATACAATGTCTCGGCACAACTCCTGCCGAATTTTTTACGGACGAAGAACCGGAACAGATCGTATTTGAAAAAGATGATTATTTTGAAAAAATCAGCGAAGATGGAAATAAAATGATCGAATGGATCATACCAAATGCCCAGAAGAACAGCATGGAGCCGGTGCGCCTTACTTTAAAACCCGGTGGTTCCTCCGACACGCATCTGCCACATGCAGGCGAAGAATTCGGCTATGTATTAAAAGGAACCGTGCGTGTTTTTTACGGTGGAAAAACTTATACTGTCCGGGCAGGCGAATCTTTCTATTTCCAGGCGGGGAAAAAACATCGACTGGAAAATAACGGCAACCGTGATGCCATCCTGATCTGGGTTTCCACGCCTCCAAGTTTTTAATCTGTATTTTACATACCACTTAGAAAGGGATAACGTTTTTTACTATATAAAAATAAGAAGCGTTTTGAACACAAATGAGCAAAAAATTAATCAATCTGACAGGTATTTCAAAATCCTACGGCGATCACGTCGTATTAGATGACTTAAATTTATATATCCGCGAAAATGAGTTTATCACGCTCCTCGGTCCATCAGGGTGTGGAAAGACAACCACCCTCCGCATCATCGGCGGTTTTGAGGCTCCGGATGCAGGAAGCGTTGTCTTTGACGGCAAAGATATCACGTCCCTGCCGCCAAACGAGCGTAACTTAAATACTGTTTTCCAGAAATATGCCCTTTTCCCGCATATGTCAATCGCGGAAAATATCGCATTTGGTCTGCGGATCAAGAAAAAAAGCAAAGAATATATCAATGATAAAATCCGTTATGCACTGAAATTAGTGAATCTGGAAGGTTTTGAAAACCGCTCTATTGATTCTTTGAGCGGCGGCCAGCAGCAGCGTATCGCGATCGCGCGCGCCATTGTAAATGAACCGAAAGTTCTCCTTTTAGACGAACCGCTCGGTGCCCTCGACTTAAAGCTCCGCCAAGACATGCAGTACGAGCTGATCCGCCTGAAAAATGAGCTTGGCATCACGTTCGTGTTCGTTACCCATGATCAGGAAGAAGCACTTACCATATCCGATACGATCGTTGTCATGAACCAGGGGTACATCCAGCAGATCGGTACACCTGAGATGATCTACAATGAGCCTGTCAATGCATTTGTTGCCGACTTTATCGGTGACAGCAACATCATAAACGGAACCATGATCCAGGATAAAGTTGTGGAGATCTTAGGTGTGAAGATCCCATGTGTCGACGAGGGATTTGGCTGTAATACGCCGGTCGATGTTGTAATCCGTCCGGAGGATGTCGAGATCACAGAGCCTGGTGCCGGTTTTATGGATGGTGACATCGTATCCATCATCTTTAAGGGTGTACACTATGAGATCAGCATTATGGCAAACGGCTATGAATGGCTGGTTCACACCACAAAAATGTATCCGGTGGGCACGCATGTCGGCATCAACGTGATCCCGTTTAACATCCAGATCATGAACAAACCGGAATCTGAGGATGAGGAGGCCGTGGAGATCGATGCGTAAATTAGGCAGACAGCTTTTAGCAGGACCTTATCTGGTATGGATAATCGGATTTATCCTGCTGCCGATCGTTATTATCTTATATTATGCGTTTACAAATACTTCGGGTGCTTTTACCTGGGACAATATCGCAGCGATTGCAGACCCGGTACATGTAAAATCCATTCTGCTTTCCTTAAAGCTCGGATTTTTCTGTACAGTAGTCTGTCTGCTGCTTGCCTATCCGCTTGCGATGATCTTAAACAGTTTTCATTTTAAGCATCAGAGTTTTGTCGTATTTTTATTTGTACTTCCGATGTGGATGAATTTTATGCTGCGTATCCTTGCCTGGCGGCTTTTACTCTCCAACAACGGTATCGTAAACGCACTGTTTGGTCTCTTTGGCTTTGGCCCGGTGAAAATGTTAAATACACCGACCGCCGTTGTATTCGGCATGGTATATGACTTTCTGCCATTTATGATCCTGCCGATCTATAACTCCATAGCGCGCATCAAACCGGACGTTATCGAAGCTGCAAAAGACCTGGGTGCAAATTCAAGGATCGTACTGATCCGCATTATCTTTCCGCTGACACTCTCCGGCGTGATCAGCGGAATCGTCATGGTTTTCGTTCCGGCTCTTACCTCTTTCGTGATCTCCGATCTGCTCGGCGGTGGTAAAGTGCTTTTGATCGGAAATGTCATTGAACAGGAATTTATGCAGGGAAGCAACTGGAATTTGGGCTCCGGACTTTCCGTTGTACTTATGATTTTCGTCATCGCAAGTATGGCGGTCATGAATATTTTTGATAAAGATCAGGGAGGAACTGCTGTATGGTAAAGAAGGCTGCATCCCGCATTTATCTTGCGGTCATCTTTTTATTTTTATATCTTCCGATTCTTGTTTTGGTCGTTCTTTCCTTTAACAATTCCAAATCAAGAGTCGTATGGGGCGGATTTACTTTAAAATGGTACGCCTCCTGTTTTACAGACAAAACGATCATGAACGCACTGATCATGACGCTGCAGATCACACTTTGCGCCGCAGTACTCTCCACGCTGATCGGCACACTCGCTGCCATCGGCATCAGTGCGATGAAAAACGTGGCACCACACTGATGCTCGGTGCAACCAACATCCCGCTGTTAAACGCGGATATCGTGACCGGAATATCACTCATGCTGCTTTTTGTAAAATTTTTAAATCTGGGCTTTGTAACGGTGCTCATTGCACACATTACATTTGATATCCCGTATGTGATTCTAAATGTACTTCCAAAATTAAAGCAGGTAAACCGGAACACCTATGAAGCGGCCTTAGATCTTGGTGCCTCCCCGCTTTATGCCTTTTATAAAGTGACCTGGCCGGATATCAAATCCGGTGTGTTTTCCGGATTCTTAATGGCTGTCACCATGTCCCTGGATGATTTTTCCATCACCTTTTTTACCAAGGGTGCCGGTGTGAACACACTTTCGACCATGCTCTACACAGAACTTCGAAAAGGTGTACGTCCGGAGCTTTATGCACTTTCCACACTGCTGTTTTTTGCCGCATTTCTGCTGCTGCTTGTCATGAACCGCAGATCGTCTAAGAACAGCCAGTAATTACAGATACGCCGTATTATCCGGCAGATCGTGAGGATATCATGAAAAAATATATTGTTTTTCCGCTTTTACTTCTCGGCGCTTTTTTTGCCGCAGGCTGTGGAACAAAAAATACCGCTGACGATAATTCGCTGGTCGTTTTAAATTATGGAAAATATATGGACAGTTCTGTTTTAAAACTGTTTGAACAGGAAACCGGCATCCATGTTAAATTAGAAGAATATGAAAGCCCTGAGGAAATGTATACGAAATATAAAGCCGGTTCGATCGGTTATGACTTAATCTGCACTTCCGACTATATGGTAGAACGTCTGATCTCGGAGGGCGAAGTAAATAAGATCGACTTCAGCAGTTTTTCGAATTACCAAAATATTGATCCGTCGATCATCGATGCGGCAAGGATCTTTGACCCGGATGCCTCTTACTCCATGCCCTATTTTTACGGAACGCTCGGCATCCTCTACAATACCACGATGGTCACAGATGATGAGGTGTCCTCCTGGAATATCCTGTGGGATGAACACTACAAAGATTCCATCATTATGCAGAATTCTGTCCGTGATTCGTTTGTCCCGGCTCTTCGCCTGTTAAATTATGACATCAATACAGAAAACGAGACCGAACTGAATAATGCCGTTGATCTTCTGATCAAACAAAAACCTCTTGTGTACGCCTATTATGTGGATGAGACTTCCGATGAAATGGCTGCCGGAAATGCGGCAATGGCATTAGTTTATTCCGGGGAAGCAGCCACTGCGATGGAATTAAATGATGACCTCTCCTATACGGTTCCAAAAGAAGGTTCCAACCTCTGGATCGATTCCTGGTTCATTCCAAAGAGCTGTAAAAATCAGGAAAATGCTGAAAAATTTCTCGATTTCCTATGCCGTGAGGACGTTGCCATGAAAAATTTTGATTATGTCTGCTATGCCACACCAAACCTTGCTGTGATTGATGCACTTGACGATGAGACTCTGAGTGATACCACCATTTTCCCGCCACAGGAAACACTGGATAACTGTACCGTGTACAAACAGTTTGATGAATCCACAACTTCGCTTTACAGCTATCTCTGGAAAAAATTAAAATCCGAATAATTTTTCTTGCATTTGTAGTATGCATGTGTTATAGTAAGTCCACGCAGTGTTTTGCGTGGACTTTCCCCATTTTAGAAACAGTAATATCTTCTCCTGCACTGCGGATTTATCGTGGATAGATTCGTATTTACAGGAGGTCTTTATGACATATCAGACATTTAAACAGCAGATCAGACAATCTTTACAGGACGCATTTGGTTCTGACGTTTCCATTATCCTGCAGGACATTTTAAAAAATAACAATACCCACTTAGACGGTCTGACCGTTTTAACTCCGGGCTGCAATATCTCACCGACCATTTATCTGAATGACTATTTTCATGCATATGAAAACGGCCGGCCCATTTCTGATATCTGCACCGAGATCAGGGACATTTATCAGCAGAACAAACCCGCCCACAGTGTTGATATTTCCTTTTTCACATGCTATGAGAAGGTTCAGTCCCGCATTATCTTTAAGCTGATCAATTACGAGCGCAACAAGGCGCTGTTAACAGATGTTCCCCATTTTCGTTTTCTTGATTTGGCGATCGTATTCAACTGTCTGATCGGCATTGATCCGGACGATATCAGCCAGTCATTTTCAGAAGAAAAGATTTCCTGCTCTCCGTCAGCCTCTGGCAGCTCTGCCACGATCCTGATCCATAACCATCATCTTTCCTTCTGGAATATCACAAAAGATGACCTGTATGCACTTGCATGCAAAAACACACCGGATCTCCAGCATTATGAGCTTCGCAATATGAGCGACGTGCTAAAAGAACTTCTTTCCGATGACGACAGCTCCGCCATCCTTGCTCCACCGGCACCTTTTCCGATGTATGTGCTGTCCAATCATACAAAATTAAACGGCTCTGCATGTATCCTGTATCAGGATCTGCTAAAAAACTTCGCAGAGCACTTAAGAAGTGATCTTTATATCCTTCCAAGCAGCATCCACGAAGTTCTCATCATTCCCGTCAATTCTTTTGCCACACCGGCCGATCCTCTGCTATCCTCCGCAAACAGCCCCGCAGATACCCGTCAGCAGTCCTATCGGGAACTCTCCGAAATGGTTCAGGAAGTCAATGCCACACAGCTTTCCACAGAGGATATTCTCTCCGACCATGTATATTATTATTCAAGGGAAAGCAGCCGTATTACCATGTAAATTATTTTTCAAAAAAGTGACCGTATTACCATGTAAACTTTGTCATCAGACTGTCGTACAACTTTTCATATTCTGCCACCGATGCGTTCCAGGAGAAATCCTGACTCATACCGTGTTTTATCAGTATATCCCAGTCATTTTTATGCTGGTAAAATACGGATAATGCATAACGGATCGTCGCTAACATCTCATGCGCATTATAATTTGCAAAGGAGAATCCGGTTCCCTCTTTCGTATATTCATTATACGGAATGACGGTATCCTTAAGACCACCCGTTTCACGCACGATCGGAACCGTGCCATAACGAAGGCTCATCAGCTGGCTTAAACCACAAGGCTCAAACAAAGACGGCATCAAAAATGCATCACAGGAGGCATAAATCTGATGGGCAAGTTCCTCTGAATAGCCGATATGTACCTTCATCTTATCCGGATATTTTCCCGCAAAGTAAGACAGCATATCCTGATATCGTGCCTCTCCGGTTCCTGCCACAACAAACTGGACACGCTCGGTACTGAGCAGTTCATCCATGATATATGCGATCAGATCAAACCCTTTCTGGTCTGTCATACGCGATACCATACCGATCAGAAATACGTCCCCGTCTACCGGAAGATACACATTTTTTTGCAGACGTGTTTTGTTGAGTGCCTTTCCTTCCTTATAATTCACCTCGTTATAATGATTGGTCAGATAGACATCTTTCTGTGGATCATATTCTGTATAATCCAGGCCATTTAAAATACCGGAAAGTTTATCCCTGCACGCATACATAAGTCCTTCTAATCCTTCACCGCCCTCTGGTGTCGTGATCTCATAGGCATAAGTCGGACTGACTGTGGTGACTGCATCTGCATAGACCACACCGCCTTTTAAGTAATTCGCCTCACCGTAAGACTCTAACTTATCTGAGGTAAAAATCTGTTCCGGCAGTCCGGTAATATCCATAACTGCAGGCAGTTTCCATCTTCCCTGAAATTTCAGATTATGGATGGAAAATACCGTCTTTATACCCGTATAGTATTCCTCATCTCCATATAAAGTACGCAAAAATACCGGAAGCAGTCCCGTCTGCCAGTCATGACAGTGGATGATATCCGGACAGAAATCAAGATACGGCAATGCCTCTAACACTGCTTTTGAAAAGAATGCGAACTTCTCCACGTCCTCATAAATATTGTTGTACGGTGCATTTCCCGCAAAATAAAATTCATTGTCGACCAGATAGTAAGTAATTCCATCATACGTTGTTTCAAAAATCCCAACGTATTGTTTCCTCCAGCTTAAATTCACATAAAAATGGCATAAAAAATGAAGCTGTCCTTTCCACCGTTCTTCCATGCAGACATATTTTGGAAGAATGACCCTCACGTCATAATTCTTCTTGTCAAAATATTTTGGCAATGAGCCTGTTACATCTGCAAGTCCTCCGGTTTTCATAAAAGGCACAGCTTCTGAAGCCGCAAATAATATTTTTTTCATGTCATAAACCCTCCAGCCCCAAAAATTTATTCTTCTATAAACTTTTGAAAATCTAAAGAATATTATAACTCTTTTTTACTTTTCTGAAAAGTATTAATACATTTTATGTTCCAGACGAATACGGTCTGTGATCAGCGCGATAAATTCTGAGTTGGTCGGCTTTCCTTTTCCATTGTGGATCGTATAACCGAACATCTCATCGATCGTATCCATCTTTCCCCTGCTCCATGCTACCTCGATCGCGTGACGGATCGCTCTCTCCACTCTGCTTGATGTTGTCTGGTATTTCTTTGCAATCGTCGGGTATAGGATCTTTGTGATGGAATTTAACATCTCCATATCATTCACGGACATAACAATGGCATCCCTTAAGTACTGATATCCTTTGATATGTGCCGGAACACCGATCTCATGGATGATCTCCGTCACATCCGCTTCAAGACTGCGCTCGCTGACCGGCTCTGCCTTTTCATATGCATTTATCTTACGTTTTTCCATTCCGGGCACACTGCGGTTTTTGATCCGTTTGATCCGGTCAATGATCATATCATTATCAAATGGTTTCATAATGTAATACGATGCCCCCATGTTGATCGCATCTTCCGTGATACGATCTTGTCCGATTGCACTGATCATGATAAATGCCGGGTGTTTTTTGATCGTTTTATCCTTGTTCACACGGCTAAGTACCCCAAGTCCGTCTAACTTTGGCATTACTATGTCAAGCAGCACGATATCCGGCTCTTTTGTTTTTATCACACGATAAGCTTCCTCACCGTCTTTTGCTGTTCCTACCACATTCAACTCATCATCACTTTCGATAATATCCCCTAATAACTGTAACATTATCTCATTATCATCAGCAATTGCTACACTTAATTTTTCCATTTCAAGCCCTCCTGTGACAAAACAATAGAAAGTGCGCCTCGCGAACTTTCTATTATCATGAATTATTTGTAAATTGATGATACTTATTTTCACTCAAATTATTTTGTCGAATGTAGTCGTCAAGCGCAAAAATTTACATAAATTGTGAATTATTCTACAATAATACGAAATCCATCCCTTCCGTTTTCTTTTACTTCATACAATGCTTTATCCGCATGTTCAATCAGACTATTTCTGCTTTCCTGTCTGCTTGGCAGGAAACTTGCATATCCCTGTGAAATCGTGACGGCTGCCTGTCTGCCAGAATCCTTATCCTCTATATGCAGCTGCTGCAGTTCTTTTTTTATCGTTTCTGCAATGGAAGTGATCGTATTTTCTTCCCCGTTCTGGATGAGCAGAACAAACTCGTCTCCGCCAAATCTGTATGCTTTCCCACGTTTTTCCACGGCATTCTTCAAAACATCAGCAACATGTTGAAGACAACGATCCCCCTGAATATGCCCATATGTATCATTATGCTGTTTAAAACAATCGATATCAATCACTCCGACAGCAATCTTTTCGCCTGTTTTCATTGCATGTTCAATCACATCCACAGCGTCTTTCTCTAACATATAACGGTTGCCCAGACCTGTCAGTGCATCCTGATTGGAACGTATCTCCGCATGTCTGCGTTGTTCTTCCTTTTCCTGAAGTTCAATCTTTAAGTCGATCGCACATGCACGTTCCTCATTGTCTGCTTTTTTCTGCTGCTGAGCCACATCTACATAGTGAATGCAGAGCTTTACATACTGCTCGTTGTCCCCAAGCTCCTTATAGTAATCCAGCCACATTTCATTGAGAATCATTTCATAATAAATGCTGTTCTGTTTCTTTGCATGCTGCTCAAATGCCAGAATCACTCTTTTCCACTTGTCAAACTCCTGCATATCTTTCAGCAGGCCGCACAAGTCACTTACATCTTCAATATAATCTGCTGCATTTGAATCATCAATTCCACCCTTTATCAATTCATCCAAATGCTCATACACATATTCTTTTTCCCCAATGTTCCAGTAAAGTCTTGATTTCAATGTCAGATAAGAGTAACGATACATTTCATTCACAATACCCTGGCTGCATTTTTCTAATTTAAGAAGTTCCTTGCGTGCATCGTCAAGCCGGTCAAGTTCCCCATAGGACTTCATGAGATTCATGTGTGTAATCAGATACCTGATCTGAAAATTCTCATTCTCTGTGTCTGTCACTTTTTCAAGTTCATCTGCAGACCTTTCAAAATATCCAATCGCCTTTTGGTGCTGCCGTAACTCCTGATATCTGGAACCTATGTTATTATACGCCAATGCCAGAACGGATGTTATTCCATGTCTTTTTGAACACTCTAACACTTCTAAATAACAATCCATTGCAGCCGATTCATTTCCAAGCGACACATAGATGACACCCATCATATTCTGCGCAAATGCATACTGTTCATAATTTTTTTCCATCCGATAGATATCGATTGCATTCTGCGTTAAAGTTGCCGCCTTATTTAATTCTTTTGAAAAAAAGGCTGTCCGGCCTTCCTCCATATATTCCGCCGCTAATTTCTCTATTTCACTCTCTGTATGCATATGCCACCCATTTACAAAAACTGTCACTTTTTGTTTCATAATACCATATTTGCCTGTGATGTTAAAGCATTTTCTCAATGAATATCCCATAACCCCTGGTCGGATCATTGACGAGCACATGTGTAACGGCCCCGATCAGTTTCCCGTCCTGTATGATCGGACTGCCGCTCATTCCCTGTACGATCCCGCCTGTCAGCTCTAAAAGTTCAGGGTCTGTAACCCGGATCAGGATTCCTTTATTTTCCTCTTTTCCGCTGTAATCAACACTTTCCACCATCACTTCATATTTTTTACTCTCCCCGGAAACAGACGATACAATAAACGCACTTCCGGTCCTGATATCCTGTTTATAACGCACCTCATAACACTCCCCGGTTTCTAACCACTTTAAGTTTCCGTTTAAGACTCCATGAATCCCAAGACCGGTGTTTTGCATGATCGAACCTATTCTTGTACTGTCCCCGTATTGAATAATACCGGAAAGTTCTCCCGGAGTGCCTGACTTTCCTTTCTTTATGCCTACAATATCTGTATGATAAAGATACCCTTCCGCCATACTCATGATCGTTCCGGTATCGCTGTCACTCACTGCATGTCCAAGTGCTGCATAGGTTCCATCTGCTTTGTAATAAGTAAGTGTTCCTACTCCCGCAAGGTCGTCCCTCACCCAGACACCAAGCATATATTTTCCACTGACACTCTTTACCGGATCCAGGGAAACCTCAATATATTCCTCGCCACGCATGATTCCAAGAATATCTTTTCCTCCTCCGGCTTCGTTCACTGCTGCAGCAAGGTCTTCTTTCTCGCTGACTGCCATCCCATTGACACTGACAATATAATCTCCGCTTTTTACAAGATTTTCTGACGGCTTTACCTCCCGTCCATCTACCCTCTCCACTTCCCCATTCCCGATCACAAGTACTCCTTTTGTTTTCGCATAAATTCCAACCGGCATTCCACTGGCATAAATCGTTTCCGGTTCCACCAGCATAACCGTGATATCTTTAACGGGAAAAATTCCAAATAATCTGCAATTTACACAATACGTAAGCGGTGAATCTTTTGTCAGATATTCAAATACCTCCGTACTGTCCTGCTTTAGCACAACACTGACCGGAACATCAAAATCATAAGATACCGTTTCTCCCGCTCTCACATATATCTCATCCGGCACAGCATTCTCAAACGATTTTACCGCAAAAATCAACGTAAAAAAGAATCCCATACAGGTAAGATTTTGTATAATTCTGTAATAAGCACTTATCTTTTTCATTCTCTCTCTCCTGTTTTCCCCATCTTTCGCAAAAAAAGAAGATATCCTGTTTCGATATCCCCTTTTTATTATATGTGCTTTTTTCTTTTTCACGCTGTTATTTATCCAAACTGCCCTGCCACTTCCTGACACACCGGCCTTTTTTTGGAATTTTTATTTTTTCTTTTTTGCGGCAAGTTCTTTCATTTCCCGCGCACTTTCTCTTACCTTATCCGTGATTTCAACGCCGCCAAGCATACGGGACAGTTCGTCCACGGTTTCTGCCGTATCAAGCCGTCTGATCTTTGAGACGGTTGCGCCGTTTGAGACAGCCTTCTCAATCAGATAATGTGCATCCGCCATCGCAGCGATCTGCGGCAGATGTGTGATACAGATGATCTGGTGTGTACGTCCTAAAAGATTCATTTTCTCGGAAACCATCTGTGCCGTGCGTCCGCTGATTCCACTGTCGATCTCATCAAAGATCAGCGTCTCCACCTCGTCCTGATCGGCAAGCACTGTTTTTATCGCAAGCATAATTCTTGAAAGTTCTCCCCCGGATGCCACCTTTCCAAGCGGGCGTACCGGCTCTCCCGGATTCGTCGAGATCATAAACTCCGCATCGTCGTATCCGTTTGCTGTGTAATTTGACAGCACGTCAAACCGCATTTCAAATACAACATCTAAAAAGTTCAGATCTTTCAATGCTTCCGTCACTGCAATAACCAGTTTTTCTGCATATTTTTTGCGGATATCGGACACTTTTTCACAGCTTTTCTGCAGTTTTTTCTCCGCGTTTTTTACTTTTTCTTTTAAATCAGCCAGATAAGTATCATAATCTTTTAACCGGAGCAGCCGTTCCTGTTTCGCTTCGCATGCACTTAATATTTCCTCAATAGAACTTCCATATTTTGACTTTAAGTGATTGATCTCATCCAGACGTTTTTCCAGATGGTAAAATGTCTCCTCGTCAAAATCTGTATCATCCAGATAATCTGCAATCTCCCGGTTAAAGTCACCTAGCAGATTGTCGATCTGCGTAAGCGTTTCTTCCATATCAGCAATTTTCTCATCATACACTGATACGCCTGAAAGTTCCCTTAGCGCACGTCCGGTCAGCTCTGATGCCTGATCCATCCCTCCGGTATACTGATACGCCTGATTGAGTGCTTCCACAATTTTTTTCCCATTGATGAAACGCTTATACTGTGTCTCTAATTCCTCATCTTCTCCCACAGTAAGTCCGGCCTCTTCAATCTCACCGACTTCATATTCCAAAAACGAAACTTCCCTTAAGCGTTCTTCCTCATCCACGTCCGCATCGTTTAACTCTGACACAAGTTTCTTATAGTCCTTATATGCCTCTGCAAGCTCCTTTTTCGGCTGCTCGATCTCTTCCTTTGCATAACTGTCAAGGATCTCTAAATGCTTTTTCTTCGACAAAAGTGACTGATGCTCATGTTGTCCGTGAATGTCGATCAAAACCGAAGCAATTTCTTTTACTTTTGAAGCAGGCACACTCTCGCCATTGACCTTCGAGACACCGCGTCCACCCGTGATCCTGCGGCTTAAGATGACCTCATCATCCTCAGTCTCCACATCAAGCTGCTTTAACACCTGTTTCTGCTTTTCGGTAACAGAAAAAATGAGTTCCACCAGCGCTGGTTTTTCCGGGTCACGCAGCATTTCTTTCTGAACCTTGCCTCCAAGTGCAAGATTGATTGATCCAATGATAATGGACTTTCCGGCACCGGTCTCACCGGACAGGATATTTAATCCCCCGGCAAAATCGACCTCCGACTCATCAATCAGTGCTAAATTTTTCACATGCAGATTTTGTAACATAGAATCTCCTTCCTGCGCATTCCCGCGCATTCTCTCCCGGAAGTATCTCCTCTTTTCTGACAGTCTGTTATTCTTCTACAATTTTGCGCAGCCGTCCCATAACTTCAACAGTTTCCTGTACACTTCTGACTGCACACATGATCGTATCATCCCCGGCAATACATCCCACAACTTCATGCAGGTGCATGGCATCAAGTGCCGCAGCCACCGCCATTGCCATTCCTGATACCGTCTTGATAACAAGGATATTCTGTGCCATATCCATGGAAACAAATCCATCGCGGAACACTCTGGTATATTTTTCAGACAGATCTTCGCTTGCCTCCATCAGTGCAACATATTTCTGCCTGCCCCCGTTGACTGCCACCTTTGTCAGCTTCAATTCCCGAATATCCCTCGAAACCGTTGCCTGCGTTACCTGATATCCTTCCCTCTCTAAATAATCCGATAATTCTTCCTGTGTTTCGATGTTATTCTTTTTTATCAGTTCAAGTATTTTTGCCTGTCTCTTTGTTTTCATACTTTCTCCTGTTCTAAAGATAAATCCACTATTATGTATAAGCGCTCATCTTCCTGCGCAATATTTCAAGGAAACTTTCACTGCTCAATTTACAGATCTTTGCCGTATCTTCCGCCCTGCGCACCACAAAACGATCGCCCACTTCCAAACGAACTTTGCTGTCTCCGTCAAAACTGACTTCCACCATCTCGTCTTTCTGGGAGCGACGCTTTCCAAGTTCTACGGTAACCTCCTCATCTGCACTGATCACGATACTTTTTGAGCTTAAGTTATGATCATTGATCGGCGTGATCAGCATCATCTGTGCCTTCGGGTCCACGATCGGACCTCCCGCCGACATATTATATCCTGTAGATCCGGTTGGTGTCGATATAATGATTCCATCTGCGCGGAACGTATTCAGATATTCACCATTGACATAGACGATCAGATTTACCACCGAAAGTGCCCGGGATCTGTGAAGTACCACATCATTGAGTGCGATATCCGCAGGCAGTATCTCACCACCCTTGATCCCGTATCCGCCAAGCATCATCCGCTCTTCGACCATGTAGTCGTCTTTCATGAGCTTGTCAACTGCCGCAAATACGTCTTTTTCTTCCAGCTCACACAGATATCCCAGTGTCCCTAAATTGACACCGATCAGCGGCAGTCTGCTCTTTACCAAAGCTGCTGCGTACCGTCTCCACCGAGCACCAAAACTCCCTGTGTATTTTCAGGAATATCCTCCCTGTGCGGTGCCGCCTCACCCGGTGTCTCCCCGTTACTGAAAAAAGTGCTGCAGGAACCACCCTTTTTCTCAATGTATTCTTTAATGCGATTGGTCAGCCTCGCCTCAGAATCCTTATAATAGTTTGTGATAATCAGAAAATTTTTCATTTATTTGTCCAGTTCTCCATGTGCCGCATCTACAACTTTTTGTACATCGACAGATTCTTCCACGCCTGCCTGTTCTGCCTCTGCCTCTTTTTTCAGATGCACCAGATACTCAATATTGCCCTCAGGTCCCTTGATCGGCGAATATTCCAGATGAAGCACAGAAAATCCGATTGAAAGTGCGAATGATATGACCTTATCAATTACTTCCTCATGTACGGATTTATCGCGCACAACACCTTTTTTTCCTACTTTTTCTCTTCCCGCCTCAAACTGTGGCTTGATCAGGCACACCATTTCACCGCCATCTGCCAACAGTTCTCTTGCCGGGCCAAGCACCTTCGTCAATGAGATAAATGAAACGTCAACAGATGCAAAATCTAATACATCATCGATATCCTGTGGTGTCACATAACGGATGTTCGTCTTTTCCATACAGACCACCCGCGGATCCTGTCTTAGCTTCCATGCAAACTGACCGTATCCGACATCGACAGAATACACTTTTTTTGCGCCGTTTTGAAGCATGCAGTCTGTAAATCCCCCGGTCGACGCCCCGATATCCATACAGACTTTGTCATTTAATTCTATATCGAAATGTGTCATCGCTTTTTCAAGCTTCAATCCGCCTCTGCTTACATATTTCAGCGTATTTCCTTTTATCTCGATCTTTGCCTCTGTATCAAACATGGAACCTGCCTTGTCCTCGCGCTCATTTTCCACGAACACATTGCCTTCCATGATCATCGTCTTTGCTTTTTCCCTGGACGGTGCCAGTCCTCTGTTTACCAACAATAAATCCAATCTTTCTTTCAATGAATCTGTATCCTTTCTGCCTTATAATGGATGATAAACCTCTTTGATCCGTTTTAATATGGTATCCGAATCAATACCGACTTCGTGGTATAGAATATCCACATTTCCATGCTCCACATACTCATCAGGGATTGCTATATTAAGTACATTCACATAGATTCCCTGTTCGTTATAAAAACGGGTGATATGCTCCCCGAAGCCACCATTTATGACATTCTCTTCCATGGTAACGACCAGTGTATGTTTCGATGCAGCCTCCATTAACATCTGTGTGTCTAACGGCTTTGCAAAACGGGAATTGATAAGACTTGCAGGAATGCCTTCTTCCCTTAATGCCGCATGCACTTTTTCAGCCGTCTTAACCATCGATCCTAACGCAACCAGTGCAATCTCTGATTCACGATAGATCCATTCACTCTTGCCGACGGAAATCGGCTGCCTGTATTCTTTCAACCCGTCATACGCTTCCCCACGCGGATACCGCACTGCGATCGGTGTCGGAAAATCGACGGCATACTTGATCATATCGGAAAGCTCCCATTTATTTTTCGGTGCCATGATCGTCATGTTCGGAATCGCAGACAGATAGGATATATCGAAAATACCCTGGTGTGTCTCTCCGTCACTGCCGACAAGTCCTGCCCTGTCGATTGCAAAAACAACCGGCAGATTCTGAATACACACATCATGCAGGATCTGGTCATATGCACGCTGCAGGAAAGATGAATATACCGCAAATATCGGTTTTAACCCTGCCGCCGCAAGTCCTGCCGCAAACGTAACTGCATGTTCCTCCGCAATTCCAACATCAAAGAAACGACCTGGGAACATATTATGAAAACGTTTGAGTCCCGTACCATCCGTCATAGCCGCTGTGATTGCTACCACTTTTTCATCACGGTCACCAAGCTTGCGCATCACAGTTGAAAAAATATCCGTGTAGTTTGCTTTCACTCTCGGTTTGCTTGGCAATCCGGTCTCAATATCAAACGGCTCCGTACCATGAAATCTTGCCGGATGGCGCTCGGCAGGCAGATATCCTGCACCTTTGTGTGTTAAAACATGTACCATGACCGGGCCTTCAATATTCGACGCTTCTTTCAGCAGTCTTAAGATTCCCTTCATATCACTGCCATCAACCGGTCCTAAATAAATGATGCCCATCTCTTCAAAAAGCATGCCCGGAATAAACAGCTGTTTGATTCCACTCTTCGTCTTACGGATCCGCTCTACCATTTTATTGCCGTAAACCGGAATCTTATTTAGCGAATTCATTACGCCCATTTTCAGATCCAGATAGGCATCTGCCGTCCGAAAACCGGACAAATATGTCGAGAGTCCACCGACATTTTCAGAAATAGACATATTATTGTCATTC
>ENA-OPEV01000773-OPEV01000773.1-human-gut-metagenome-genome-assembly--contig:-NODE-773-length-19713-cov-2.322006_pt1 | contig 19713 bp, 32 predicted proteins | sample MGYA00241637_ERZ501537 | MGnify/ENA primary metagenome ERZ501537 (study PRJEB25962, sample SAMEA1972159) | human gut metagenome | biome: human gut; feature: human-associated habitat; material: faeces...
TTCTCCGGCGACAGTTTCAGAAATTGTGCTATCGTCCCTGCATTCATTCTTTAATGCCTCCACTTCTGCCTTTAAACCTTTCACCACATCAAGCATACTTGCTATCATCTGCGTTTGTTCTGCCTGTATCTCAGCAGGCGTTTTCTCTTTCTGGATAACACCAACTTCCACAAGCTTATCGTAATACTGCTGACACATCTGTTTCAGTTCGTTATACGCTTGCAGCGTCACGCCCACCTGCGCACGATTACCGCCGCCGAAAGCAAAGCCATTGACCTGATATATATTCGTTCCCTCAAGCTGCGCTAAAAACTGTTGTGGCTGCTGCACGTTGATATTAGTAGTTCTTTGTTCTGTAATATTCATATCCGCTCACTCCTTATGCCTTTATTATAAACGTGCGGCGGCAAAACAATCCCTTGATATTCCCTGTGTTTTCCCTATATATTCCCTATTCCGCACATGCAAAAAGCCGCCCCGAAGGACGGCTCATTAGAGGGATTCTAAAACATTTGTAATGCTTTTATAAGCACGGTTTAATTCCTTTTCTATTGTCTTGTCAGATACATTTAGCTTTGCTGCTATCTGGTAATTTGTCAAGCCTTTTTGCAAACTTTAGCTCGCATATCTGCATCTGGCGCGGAGTAATTTTTGCTTCACGGAGGACCGTGCTGAAAGAACATCGCGTTGAACAGTTCAGCCATTCGCGCGTCTTTCGTAGCATCTCATTCATGTTGTTATCACCTACTTAGAAGTATGTAACCAAGCAACGCAACTGTGGTCAACACCCAGCCTGCTGCCATAATATAAATTGTTCTAAGATAACCGGTCAGCAGCATTGTTACTAGGCCGGCGGGGACTAGTTCCTTTTCTTCCATCATTCCACCATCCGTGTTTTATTTTGCAGCTGCATAGACAACCGCAAAGATTACGCACCCGGCATACAAATTACGCTGTCGCTTAATCCTCTTTGCCTTCTGGCGTTCCAATTCCATTTGCAGCTTCAATTTCTCGTATAAGCTCTCGCTGATTTTTAACGATTCCTCGGCACTCGCTAACGAGCGTTTGGAGTTCGTCAACGCCTGCTGCGTTAATCCGAGCTGCTTCTTCGCTTCTACCAACTGCATCAGCAGCTCTTTCGACGTGCCCTTCTGCGTCGTTAATGCTGATTCCAGCAGACTTAATTTCGCTTGCAGCAGATTGGTGTTCTGCTTGAATTCTCTCCACTGCTCTAGTTGTATCTTGATGCACGTCGGCTCTGCTGCTTCCGCCGTATCGATGGTACACGTCATTGCAGATAAGCAGAATGCCAGCAATAACAAGGCTGGTTTTAACAGCCTTGTCAATTTTCCGTCTTGTTTCATCTGTCATTATAACCCCATCTTACAGTCCAAAATAATGATGCAACGCGCCAAGAGTAAAGCCTATAATGAGGCCTACTAAAAATCTCTTGTCAGCAACAAAAGCTTTTAACTCTTCCATAATGTCACCCCCCTTACTCATTTTTACACACCTTGCTAAAAACAAGCTCACTGTCAGGCAATTTTACGCCTTCGATTTCAGCACGCACTTCAAGGCAGTGCAAATATTGGCCCATATATCCTGCCTGTTCCGTGAACAACTCATAGCTACATTGCGGAGTAAACGATAAAGTTCCAGCCTTATATTTAACAAGCATTTTATGCAATGCATCGTAACGGATTTTCGTCTGTACATATTCTGCAACAAAACGTTCTTTAAAATCGTTGCTATTCATCAATTCAATAGTATCTCTAAGTCCAAGCATGATAAATCCTCCTTATCTTCCATTGCCAGCTTCGCCATATGCAGGAATACCATAAGGAGTAGTAAGATCAATACCTGCTACATATTGATACGTTACGTCAGCTCTGTTGGCATAACCTACCCTGTATAACTCTCCAACATCTGCTGCAATCCAGTAGTAGTCCTTAAACAGTTTATAAAGTGCTTCCAGGCTGCGCAAGTCGACGTGCATATATCTGTTAGTCAGGAAACGTTTAACTACCCAGGTAGATGTAGGACACCACATTCCTGCGTAAATCAAACATCTAGTATCGTCCAACGTCGGCACTTGCTGCAGCACTTCGACGTATTGCAGGCAGTCACGTGACAACTGATCTAATTGCGCCTGTTGCCCTGCGTCGCTTCTCAACAGCTCTTTAAGCATCGGCAGTTCTCCGCTTGCCTTAATATCAATATAAGTGCGGTCTACGTACTCTGTACCGCCGGGGATAGCTCTCAAAAGCTCATTAGCTCTATTGCCTTCCCATTGGCTGACACCGATTGACGGATAATTATAAGCCGTAGACTTTGCTACGCTGTCATAACCGCCTTCAATGCCTGTTGCGATAATACCTTTTGCGATTTCTCGTGCAAGACTTTTATTCCAGTCCATAGCTATCACCTCACTCACTTTTTAAGCAGCGGTTAGAAGCTTTTTTGTATACGTCCTCATACATTTCTTGCTTGTCGCCGTTGTAGGTATATTCAGCGTAAATGCCATCGCCGCTGATAGTAGTCGACAGCAGTGCCTTGTAGTTCTGCAGCGTTTTGCACGCCCAAACCACAAACACATTCTCAAGCGTAATTTGCTCTTTGCTATTATGGTTGTACCATTCTACTAATTTGTTTTTGCACACGGATTCAAAGTGCGCCATACCGGTAATAATCATAACTATTACTCCTTTAATTTCACTTCTTAATTTCACATTTTAGTTGTTTGTTAAGTTGTTGCCTATCTTCTAAAATGTGTGTTAAATATGTGTCACTTGACTTTTTGCAACAACATCATTACACCTTAAAACACTTGCTGCATCTAGCTTTCAGCGTTTTTAGCGAAAATTAGTCAAGTGCATTTTTGTAAAAAAGTCAAGTGGCGTTACTCAAAATTTACTCGTCATTCTTCACTTTCATGACTTTTGTCTCTACATACTTGTTCCCAAGCTGAGCAAGCATAAAAGATACACAAGCCATAGCAAACGCTTCATAGTTACCCCACGTTTTTACAAAAAACGCAAGGTAAAGAGAAATTACGCTGAACAAGATGAACGCCAGCACAGCACACAATCTGCCGATGCTAAGCGTATTCTCGTCCTTCTTTAGCATATTAAGCAATTTACGCATGACACTTACACTCCTTACATTTTTCATCGTGTCCTTTTAAATCATAATTAGGCAGTTCATTTAACTGCTCCATCAGACTGTCAATCACGCCATTGTCCCCCAGCGCCTCATAGCTTTTGTAGCAAGCATCAATGCTTTCTTTAGCGTAAATAGGTATCCAACCTTTGTCCTGGACGTAATGATTATAAGCCTGGATAATTCTGTCACGGAGCAAAGCTTGCAGTCCTGCTTTCAAAGCATTATTTTCCTTCTTTTTCGCACGATATAAGGCAAAAAGATAAGAGATAACAGCACCGGCAATAATATTTATTACAGTTTGTACAGTTGATTCAATCATAAAACACCTCATTGCTATTTATTTTGTTGCTAAGCATCTAATGTAACAGCCTCAACCTCAGCAACAGTTATCGCCTGCCCTACCTTATCTTTAGCAGCTCTATACGCTACGTGCAAGGCGTTTGAGCGTTGAGCGACGGCAGCGATTACGCAACGCAAATCGTCAGCCGTAACCTTAACATCGGCGTTATCTGCCGTAGTCCAATCAATAGATGCATCAGTTCCCTGTACATCAAGAGCAATGATAGCTGCATTGATACGTTCCCTCGCTTTGCTATCATAATCAAAAGAGTAACCTTGGTAGGTAATAGGCTCAACCTCTTTGCTGTCACGCTCAGCTTTAAGATCTGCGATTTTAGCAGGTTTAGCGGCTTCCAGCAGCTCCGCATCGGTAGGTGCTGGCTTAGGATATACAACGCCGTCATCAGCAATAAGGTATTCGCCGTCGGCATTGCCGATGAGCTTGTTAAAATCATCGTGGTTGACAATGACATAGCCTTGTTTAAGGTAATTAGCGATTTGCTCTTCGTCATATTCAACGGCGAGCTTTGTGTCTTTTCTCTGCCCATTGTCAGGCAGGACAAGATATTGATTTATGCGTTTATCGTTCATATTTTTTCCTTTCTACGCCCTATGTTGGGCGGTTTTAGATTTGCAGTGGGGAAGAAGCACTGCTGCAACGCTAAATTTTTCGCTACCATTTCAAAAATTTTACTGTATTACTACGGCACAAGAATCGTGGACCCGCGCTACATTTAATAACACGTCATGGATTGCCAGAACTAACAGCTCTATAACATGGCCGACATATCAAAGCACGAACATCAACTATATTGCTGTAGGTATGTAGCAGCGTTTTGCAGTGGGGAAATAGCAACGCAGCTAACCGAGATACCACGGTAACGTTTCCCATTGCGTTTAGTGTCTTATACAGCGTTGTCGGTGTCCCGAAAAGCAGCAGTAACCTGAGCGGCAGCAACAGCAATTTCGGGGTAAAATCGCAAAATAATAAGAGCTTTGTCGCCAATATGTACGACAGTGGCAATGGTTATGCAGGCTTTAATTGGTGTGCTTTTGGTAAGGATTAGGCTTTACCAATGGACATCCACCAAAACCCAGCGTAGCCGTTACCGCTATCGTAAGAGCCCGCTTGAAATGTCTTGTTGGTCACGGTTGAGACGTATTGGCAACTTTGAGAGCCCGAGCAGCCATAGTTATTTTCTGTGCGCGCCACCGCTATCACTACATATGTCACGGATGTAGCTATAGGCAATGTTATGGTAACATTACGCGTGCCGGTCGTATAAACTCCCCACTGCAGAATTAGCCCATTCGCAAATTTTACGTATCCATTTTGCGCAAGATTTGCTGCTACGATTCCATAACCTGCCGAATAAACATCTGCTTCTGTAGCTACTTTAGTGAAAACTACATCGTTTACAATGTTAGAGCCATTACCTCCCCGAAAATATAAAGCACCGCTATCTTGTTCAATCCAAATTTGTGTGCTTTCAACGTCTTGGTTAGCAGGTATATTTAGCAACTGTCCATAAGTAGATGGTTGATTCTTAATTTTTACCTCTGTGTAATAAATTAAGCATAAGCCTAGTGAGTTCCACCCATTGTTAGTGACATCAGGGGGAACATAGTTTAGTCCGTATCTATGGAACCAGTCCCAGTCTAAGCCTAATGCTTTACAGGCTGCGGAAATTGTATTTGCACCTGTACCGCCATTAGCAATAGAAAGAACGCCTGTTACGCCAGGAGACGGAGAAGTTTGAAACACGTTAGATGCAACAGCACTAGCTAGATTTATAAGCATTGATGGATTAGAAGTCAATCCTGTACCACCGCCCTCGACTGGTAAAACCTTAAATGTTGCGTCACCGCACAATGCCATGTCCTGCTTTCCTGTCGCTGGAATAGGAACAAGTCCTGCCTTGCCAGCGGCGTTAGATGTCGCACCTTCCATGTTGGCGATATTAACATTACCTTTGGAATCGGGTTTTGCGCCATTAACCGAACGAACAAATTTAGCTTTGATTTGTCCTAAAAAATAGCTTAATCCGTCAAGATCAATTAATTTTTGTAAGTTAGCCATTATGCCAGCTCCTTTGTAATCAAATTTTGAATTTCAGATTCAGTCGCCGTCTTCAATTTGTAAGCTCTCGGAATAACCTCCCATGTTACTGAGCCGTCGGTATAAGTTGCTCCGAGCACAGCTTCGCGAAAATCTGGTTCACTCACAGCCGTATCACCACCAACTGTACATGCCAAGACAAGACTTTTAGGCAAGTTAGGCGACAATACGATGTCGCCATTAACATAAGATGTACTGTTCTTGCGGATGTTTAAACTGTTAAAAAGGTACTGACTTTTTAAGTCGCTTACATTCTGCAATTTGTTAAAGTATTCAAGTGGCGGCGCTTCTCCTTTGTCAAGATACCCCCAACCACGCAGGTAATCAAGCTCAGGCCAAGCATCAATCATTTCACCAATGCTTGCGCTACTACCAAAAATCAAATCAAAAGTAGGCTGTTTCATTACCATTATTCAACAAGTCCCCCTTTCACCTTTATAATCCTTGCGAATGTTCCTTGGTTAAATCCTTTAAAATTATAGGGATTTTCTCCGTTTCTGCTAAAACCGAATGTATTAGCGCCATCAAAAGAATAAACATAGATAATGCCGATGCCAGTTCCGCGAATAATAAGATTCAGTGCGTCAATTAAACGACTCTCTTTGCTGGTTACCAAACGACCTATTCCTATGCGCATTTTGGCATTTCCTGCATTTACAGCGGAAACACGTTCGACATTAAAAATTTTTTTAATGCTATGAATAGTGCTAACACGAGAGCAGTCTGTCGTATTCTTCTCAATCTTCGAGATAATAGCAAGACGATAATAACGGTCATTTAAGTCGCTTGATGTTAAATAGCTATCGTACATCCTACGGAACGGAGCCATACCAAACCCCATATCGCCGTGGTCTGGAAAACCAAAAAAGTCCATAGCAACAGCATTTTCAACACGGCGCGAAATATCAGCGACTTCACCGCACATATCAAGCTGCTTACCAACCGCAGTATCTGGCCATATCTGTGTCCTTATCTGCTCCCTTACTTTATCTATGCTGTCGAGTTCATTTCCGACGGCATTAAGAAAAGCTTTAATGTTAGGCTTGTTGCGAAATTGGCTTAACAAATGGTTATACATTCTCTCGCTTATAGTCATGATCACAACTCCAAAGCCACAGTAACATTAGCAAGCTTTGTTACTGCCAGCTCATTACGTTCAATCGAAATGTTTTCCTGCTTATATGTCTGACCATCTTTAGACACGCTGCACTCAATATAGCTAATGCCGTCAACACCGCTGTAAATAGGACCAAGCAAACGCTGATAAATAACATCATTACCCATCGACAGTTTGCCAATCTGTTCGACAACGATATTTTTAATTTTGTCGATTGCATCACCAGGTAAAACTTCTTCATTATATTCTTTAATAATAACTTTGACATAAATCTGTACCTCATGCGGACGGCTAAAACATACATCTTGCGCTGCACCCTCGCTATCCTCTATGCGAACGCAAATATCGCCGTTCGTATCAATGCCTAAAGGTGCAACATTTAAGATAGTGCGAGCAATAGCTTCTTCATCACCACCGAAAACAATAGCCTGAAAAGAATGAGGTTTTAAGCCATCAACTGTTTCATCAGTGCGGTTTTCATAAATAGTTACGCTGGTAACATCCTGCAATTCCAGCAAGGCAGCCTTAATACTTTCTTTCATTCCTATGCTGTTTCTGAACACAGCAGACGCATACCGCTGACGAACTTCGGATGCTGTTTCGTAGTCACGTCCTACATATGTTTTAGACTCATTGCTAACGCTAAACCAGCCATCATAATTTGTGTTGATATAATTCACGCTATTTAGCAAAGGTTCGATTTCTCCGTATTCCTCACAATTAAAACGAATAGGACTGCCAACCTGCGTTACTACAAATGATTCATTAGGCACAACCACAGCTCCATATCGCCTGTCTGAGCGCTCAAAAACCAGTTTGCCTTCAACAATACTGCCTTGCCACTTTTCGACGCTCTGAGAAGCCAAGGCAACAGCGACAATTAACGCAGTATCATTTTCTTGCGCTGTATATTTTATAACTGCATCATTATCAAACTGCACACTGTAAACCTTTCCTTCAGTCGGCGTTTCAACTTCAAGCGTTACATGTACGCAATCATTAAGAGTGATCGTGCTTTCTTCAATAATATCCCATTTGTAGCCGGAAGTATCTTTAATTTGGCAGTTAGCAGGAAGAACCATTCCGCTGCGTCCATAACAAACAGCGTAAAGATAGCTTGCCTGAGCTTTCTTGCGTTGTACATTAGTGTAAGCAAGCGTATTATCTAAACTGCCTTCGCTGGCACTAATCGGCGAGCGGTCATAATAATCACGCTCTAAAAGCTGCCACATCCGGTCAAGCTCAGCAGCATACACACCAATAAGAACGCCTATCATGCTGTTAGGCTGACGGCTGACTGTTGAGCCTAAATTTTGCTCCAGGCTTTTAAAAATATCTTCTCTTATCTCCGGCAAACGCTTTCTGACAAAACCGTTAACTGTTACTCCGTACTCCATAGCCTAAAACCTCCTTCCTTGTAATCATGCCGTATTCTGTTTCTGCTTCATAACTTAACGACATTTGCCGTGTAGCAGATTCAAAATCAATATCAATGCTGACTAAATTGCTTACTCCGTCAACCTTTAAAATCTGCTCACGGAAAAGCTCTCTAATCAGCGTAAAGTTAGGATTTTTAACAAGTACATATTCGAGATAAGGTACTCCATGCGTAACGTCTAAAAACCATTCACCAAGGAAAGTAAGCAACTGTATTTTTATTTGCTGCGCTACACGCTCAACATCATCAATAAACATTACATCTCCATTAAGTGCAATGTCATGTGTCTTTGCGTTTAAAGCAAGGTCAAGCATTGCCGCCACCTCCTAAATAACTAGGAACATATATATCCAAGCCGTTCTCTTGAATTTGTGTAAGCAAACCACAATCAATATAAAGCTTTTCAACAATCGCTTTTTTATTGGGTATTTTTACAACATTACCTCTATCCTCTACAAGGCAGATGAAATCCATCTTGCTGTTACCTTGCCAGAACGATTCCGCATAATTATTAATATTCGTAGCTTCTGTAGCTCTAGCTGTCAAAATATCTTTGATAACAGAATCAAGCTCCGGCTGTTCAGCATCAACAATCTTTTCGCCAGCACTGCCTTCTGCCTGTGCCGATGCTTCAGATGTAGTATATCTGATTTTATCGGCAAGATTTTCTTTTAGCCATTCCCACGCATACCAATACGGCGTTAAATCAATACTGCCTACATCAGCATTGTATTTAATGCCGTATTTTTCATCATCTTCACACTTTAACGCCGCTTTTGTCTGCGATACATAAGCGCCACGAATAACAGCACGAACAGAATCAGACACACTATCAGCATTGCTAAAATAGCTGTCAATAGCTTTTTCAAGCTGGACAAAATACGTCCATGAGCTTGTTAGTGTAGGAAACGCCGTAATACAAGCAGCTTTTTGCTTTTTATAGGCTATTATAACTTCTTCTTTTTTCATTATTTTTTACCTCAATGCGACGAACCTTCGAGTGGCAATCCGTGTTTATCCCTATAATTTATAGCACCTCTTGTAGTGTGATAAAAATCTGCCCATTCCGCAAGAATCATGCTTTTACCTTTATAAGTAATAATACGGTTATTGGTTTTGTTGCGTTGTTGCTCTTGCCAAGTTGCCCATCTACAATTTTCAGAAGAATAACCTTTAGAGTTATCTATGCGGTCTAATGTTAATTTATCATTATAACCGTTTTTAATTGCCCATAAATAAAATGTTTTAAAATCATTCCATTCATCACAGCACCTTATGCCACGTTTAAAATAATAGCCCCTTCTGTCTTTAGAAGAACATCTTTCACGCATATGTAACCAAATTCTATAAACTCGGCTTTTAGATAAATGATGAATATCATCTCGGTTGCGCATACGTTCTGCAGCTTTTTCTCTATTCCAACACCCACAACTTTCACTTCTACCATTAAGTAAATTTTGTTGCAGTACTTTTCTTTCGACACCACAAATACACCTACACCAATAATATATTCGTACTTTTTTGCCATCAGTTCTTTTGTGTTTTAAAGGCTCGGAAATTACTGTCCATCTACCAAATTTTTCACCTTTGTTTATCATGTAATCACGCTCCTATATAGAACTGCTCGTAATTCCATGCACACCAACATGCTTATGTCCGATAAGGCTAATGCCGCCGCCAAGCACGTCACCGCTGCACGTTATCGTCCCTTGCACATTGATATTTCCGACAACATTAATCGTGTTACCAGGAGTAAGGCTAATTTTCGTACCGCCGTTAATAACTTCAACATTTTCGGCAGATATTGACTGTAACGGCATCATTCCAACAAAACAAAAGCCGTCAGTCAAATCATATTGTCGAGGATCATGGTTATCATCGGTTCCAGCACCAAGCCATTCATCAATGCTGCGTTCTGAAAAAACAATTAAGCAACTATCGCCAGGCTTTACAGGATAAGTAATCTGTGCAGCTCCTGCGTGTGGCATAAAAACAGGAACGCCGTCAATAACAGGATATTCAAGCACCCTATCATCTGCTGTGTATTTCTTTAGCGTTGACTTCACGCTGGCAAGGCAAGTAGAAGCATCAAATGACAAGACTATACCAGGCAAGCAGGTGTGAATGCTGCCTATTTTTTGCTGCATAAGATTTTCCAATCCTTCCAGCGTATCTGCTGTTGCATCAAGGCTCATATATAATCACTCCTTCGGTACAATCTCATACACTTCAAGCTCCGTATACCAATTCTGTCCGCTATACGAGCCGTTATGCTTTAAGCTTTCTATTTTGAACCACCCTTTTATTTCCTGCGAATCAATGTAAACCAAATCTCCCGGATTTAATACAGGCTGCAAAAGGCATTTAACATTCCAGCCTGCTTTTTTATCCCTTTTAGGTTGGGTAGTCTTTTTACTTGTTTTTTGCTTTGCCGCTTTTGTTGGACCTTTAAGAAGTTTTTCAACAAAACCAATTAATCCGCTTTCAGGAGTAAGCTTTATAGCCTGCACATTGGTGTTGCCGCCTTGCTTAATAATCTGCAAGGTATTGTTTTGAATACTCCATTCTAAATCAGTGCCAGCACAAACTTTGTCAAGACACTCACGTCCTGCACCGACAAAAGAAAATCCATTGGCAAACGTCGTAAACTCACAATCATCAGCATACGTCACTACAAGTCCCATATCTGCTGCAACATCGTCAAGAGCTTTCTTCCTACTAACATCTTTAGCATAAGACAAGGACACGATGCTATCACGAATAGCAACGTGCCCATCATAAAGCTTCATCTCTGTTACTTTGTCAGAACCGCTCTTATAGGAATAGCAGTCAGTTACCCAGCCGATGAAAATTCTTTTTAATCCAGCGTCCTCGCTGTACCCCACTTCAAGGATACAGATTGTATCTGCTCTTTCCAATTTATCGGCAGTTGCTTTTGACAAGTTATAAATTTTCAGTGAACAGGAATTGCTTTGCTTAGCAAGACTTTTTGTAATGTCAAACTCAATCTCTAATCCTTGTTCTTTCGCCTTTGCTTCAATAACAACACCGTCCGAACCTTGTACGCCTAGAGTAATTTTATAGATGCGGTCAAACTGTGCCATGGTTAACCTCCATAAAACTCATCTTCTGTACAATACACGAGCGTTGCTGCTCCGCTTTGAAAATCATCTCTGCCTACACTTTCTTTGTCCGTTAAGACAAGTAATTCTCCCCTTGGAGCATTACTTTTATGATGATTCATCAACAAAGGAAATTTCGGCACAACGCAAGCGTTAGCAAGAATTACATTGTTGTTAGCGTCCCAAAGGTGCAATGCCCAAAATTGCCCTTCATGGTTCCAGCACATTCTTACTTTATATTTCTCGCCGTCAAAAGGAACGCTAAAAACAACATCATTGCCGTCAGCAAAATTAATCGTAATCATGTTACCTCCTAAATTGGCAAGCTTAATCCGCTTTTAACACCATCAACTAGACTAGCAAACAAGCTTTTATTGGTTTCACTTCCCAAAGAATCGCTAATACCACCAGAAATGTTACTGTCAGGAATATTAGCAGAACCTCCGCCAACGTCAACAGAAGATGTTTTTGCTGCACCTGCGTTTGCTGCTGTTTCTCCTGCGTTTTCTTCCTGCGACGCAGTAACGACATTCTCCGGTATCGTTGTTGTCTGCGTTGTTACCTTAACAATCTGCTGAAAAGCTAAGTCAACATAAATAATGCTTTTTGACGAATCCTGCTTGCTCACCCGGCAAGATGTCATAACCATGTTGTCATACTTCTTTTCAGGACGAATGATTGTTACAGGCTCCTTTTTATCTCTGATTTCCTCTAAAAGCTGTAAACCGTTAGCAAATTTCTTTTCTCCCCACCCATTCTTATAGAACCACGTTACAGGAGTAGACGAAATGCCGACAGTCATTGTCAGTTTTAAAGGCTTGTTGACAATATGGTCAGCAATTTCAAAGCCTGTTTCTACCGGATGTCCTGTTACGTCCTGATCATAGGTGTATTCAAAAGATTTTACTATATCAACCTTAAGAGAACCAACTTGCGTAGGATTTTTAATGTTGTAACCTAAAATATCTGCCAGCATATTACTTCGCCTCGCTTAAAGGAAAGTAGTTAGCAACTGGCCAGCCGTTATTGCGACTAACAACATTGCCTACCGCAGTTGCTGTAGCTTCCGGAGAAGTGCTGGCAGTTGTAACTTGAATGTAATTCGTTGTATTGCCGCTATTGGAAATGTTAGAAGAAGTATTCGTAGTAGTCGGATTACCTAATAAACGGTTTACAGCAGTGCTGCCAAAATCTGAAATAGGATTAATGATATTGTTGTTCACAAAATCTTTCACGCCTTGCATGATGTTTAACTTACTGATTAATTGGTCAACCCACTTAATAGCGTCTTTTACCCACTTAATCATATTGTCAAAAAAGCCAGTTATTAGCTGCCATCCAGAATTTATGGTATCTGCAAAGAAAGTAGCCAATACTGTTAAACTGTCTTGTATAAACCTGAAAGCGTTAACAAACAGCATAATTACTCCGGCGATAACATAGCCTATTGCAGCAAGACCGGAAACGAAAGCATTGCCTATTCCTTCCCATAACCAAGAAGTTAAGCCCCAAATACCTTCGAATGCCAATTTAAATAACTCATAGATAAGTTTAGGAACAAAAGCAACAGCAGTTGCAATATCACTAAACCATTGAACAACGCTATCTTTAAAGTCGATAAATTTATTTTTTATAGGCTCAAAATCACCAAACCAGCGTTTCATCATTGTATCTGCCTTCGGATCAGTTACCCACTTGTAAAAATCCTGTATAAGCAAAACAACAAGAGCAATCGCCGCCGCAATCAGCAAGAATTTGCCCAATATAAGCATTTGAATAGCTGCACCTTTTCGCGTCTGGCTATTAAATACTATTTGCGCCCCGGTTGCCAAGATTAAAGCATCTCGCATAGCGACAATCCACTTCACGGCAGTTCCAATCATCATTACAAAACTGCTCCATTTTGCCATGCCAAAAAGAATGCCTGCATAAATCGCTGCAATTTGCAGACCGGAAATAAAGTTATCAAGATTAATATTCTCGATGTAGTCTGCAAATTTTGCCATGCGTTTCGCTATGCCGTCAACGATGCCTGTCTTATCCTCAAATTCCTTGAAAAATTTTCCAAGCGCATTTTGCATTTTGTTGGTTGCCTGTCCAACAGTCCAAGGCATTTTGCCTAACTCCATTTTTAAGCGGTCAGATTGCCCACGAATAGCATTAAAAACATCTTGTGCAGTCAATTTGCCTTCGCTGCCCATCTTTCTTAACTGTCCGATTGTAGTGCCCATACCTTCAGCAATAGCTTTTGCAAGCCTGGGTGCTTGCTCCATAATGGAGTTTAATTCATCACCACGCAACGTACCGGAACCCAAAGCCTGACCTAACTGTACCAACGCAGCTTGCTGAGATGAAGCATCACCGCCACCCAGCAACATTGCGTTTGAAACATCTTCGGTAAACAGCAAAATGTCTTTAGTGCTTTTCTTCAACTCCTGCGCATTACGTGCAACAGATGTATAAAGCTCAGCCGTAGACTTATATTGCTGACGAGTACGGCTTGCAATATTGTAAATCTCTTTTTGAACAGCTTTTGATTCCTGCTGGCTTTTGGTTACGTTGTTTACCTGACCTTCAATAACCTTCCATTCGTCAATCGTTTTAACGATGCTTCCAAGAGTTAGTGAAACGCCAGCAAACATAGCCAGACCTCTTAGCTTAGAAAATAAACTATCTACTTTATTGCCAGCTTTATCAGCAGAATCGCAGACACGTTCAAGTCCTGTTTTAACTTTTTTGGTTGTCTGCTCTACTTGCTTAACATTTGAGTGATTTACCTTGAAGCCAATCGCAATAGCTAAACTTCTTACGTCCACGGCGCATCAGCTCCTTTCTTTTTAGGGTGGTCAAGATAATATCTTTGTACATCACTCTGCATATCAAGCAGAGCGTTGATTTTGCACAAATCGCCTAAAGTTACAGTGCCTTCTTTTATTTCTGTAACAGTAACTACCTTAGCCAACACTGGCCGCCAAATAAAAGATTCAGCGGTTAGTGTTGGCGATAAGGTGCCGGGAATTTCTACTTGTTCACCAACATCTCGCGGACTCCAGAGAGGTTGGGAATTAAAGCGAAAAAATCTCCGAAATTTACCTCAATAATAAATTTTTCAAGCTTAAGCAGTTCAACAAGCTTACCAGTAAAAAGCTCATTGATAACATCTTCTGTCAGCATAACAGCTTCTTCTTCGCCCTTAATCTTAACACTGATGTATTCAGCATCAAGCAGACGTTCAGAGAACTGTGCCAGCACTTCGCCATTAAAGCTTTCGCCCAACTGCGCAAGAATGGCACCGATATTGATTTGAGCACCTAATAATGCTTCTTTCATATTTTCCGTTTCACCGTTAGATGTTAAACCGCCTTTTAAAGCAGCAGTAATAGCTTTCTGTAAGTCACCATACAGTTTCAAGCCTTGCAACGGAGGAAAAGCACGAACATAAAAGGTATTCGCACCGATTTTCCTGTTCTTTACTTCAAATTTTGCCTGTCTCATTTTCTACTCCTTAGCTATGACCGCCAACTAAAAATGCTTCGTCGGGAACAACAGCCATGAATACCCATTCACATTTTCCGTCAGAAGCAGATTTGCCACGCTGAAAGTTAGGCTTCTTAACAATCCATGCCTGATCGCTAACCATAACGCTGTCACCGCTTAAATCCTTAATAACCAACGGCAACAAGCCTGCACCATTTTGATTGTCTGCATCTTGAATCAAGCTTAACGCTGCATTGCTGGAGCTGGACTGCAACAGAGTAACAGTAACTTGCTTTAAGACAGAGGACGGGTCAATACTGCGGACAATTTCCTGGTCACAGCCGACAATAGCGGAAATTCCGTCACCTTGCGTTTCAACATTAATAAAAGTGCCTTCATCAACGCCAGTCAAGATAAGAGAGCCGAACAGCACCTTAACTTTCTTCGGGTCGTATGTCTTTACTCTTGCCATTTAATTGCCCTCCTTTATGCCTTCTGAATAAGGTTCTCATAGGTTAAAGAACCATTAATGTTAACCGCATGGATAGCACCTGCAAGACGAGCGGTAAACTTCACATCGTCAAGAACTCTTTGTGCTTTCTTATTTGCGCTAATATTAGCAGCTTTAGGAACTGTAATAGTGTAGCCAAGATTTCTGTTGCCATCATCATCATATTCAGTCGGAGCGATACCGCCACGGTCTTGACCAAGCTTCAGAACTTTATTCAGCACACCTTCTACAAGCGCAATGCCAGCATCAGTGTACGGCAATTTCTCACGATTAATGAGCATTGCAAATTCTTCTGTTTTAATAGTTTCAACGAGCCAGTCACGGAAACGGATAACGTCAATCCATTCACCAGCGCAAGTCTTGCCGTTTTGAGTAATGCTAACATTCTCCGAGAAGTTTTCAAAGGTATTGTAGTTTTTGGCAGTCAATGCAAGATATTCCGTTTCGGTTAAATCATCATTTGAGATGCCGGAAAGTTTCTTGTTCGCCCAGGTTTCACCACCGGGATATACAGTAAAGCATCTGGACATTACAGCAGCTTCAGGAAATTCCTTTTCTGCTTCCTTATGATAAAAAATAAAAGTGCGATAATAATTTTTCGCTTTCAGTTTGCTGCCTGTATCTGTTGCAACGCCAGCTTGCAACGCATCGGCTTCAGCAACAGATGTACCATACAGCTTTGTATGAGCTTCAACCCATTCTGCCATTTCCATGATTTTTGCAGATGTGCGGTCAACATAGCACAAGCCATACCAATCATTGTCAACAGCGCAAATTTTATTCATATTATCAGCAGCGGAGCTATCAGAGTTCATTCGGCCGATTTTAACTTTCTCATAATGCGGAATCTGGCTAAAAGCTTGTAATGCAGCTTTATAAACAGCATCCTCAGCGTTCCAACCTAAATCTAAAAGCTGGTCAGCGTCCGTAATGGTCAATACATACGCCGGAGCAGCGTGCTCATGTGCAGATACAATCATCAGTGTATTAAAGCCATTGGATGAAATACCTGTAGTATTCAAAGCAATCTGCACATTGACTAATCTGTCGATATTTGCCATATTTTCATCTCCTTAATTTTCTAATTCTCCCATGATTTCAACTTTTACAATTTCACCATCTACAGCAGGGCGTTCTTCTTTATCTTTGCCGTTGCTCGTCGTGCCGTTGATTTTTAGCTTATCAAACCAGTCTGCGCCGTCCTGCAACAGCTCGCGACTATACGACACAGTGAGGTCGACAGAACCTCTTTCCTGCCACGTAGAGCCATCAAGCGCAGCAGTCAAATTTTGTACCTGCTCAACGCTGTTTATAGCAACATTAGCTTCGCTGCACAGGTCAACAACATTTGGCATTTCCACCAAATATTTAAGCTGGTCTAAAAGCTCTAATGAGCCTTCTCCAATAGCCTGTACATTTACAGTGGCTTCTTGAAAGCCTGCATTGCTGTATTGTTTGCTCTTAGGCAAAAAAACGACCTCATTGCCTATATTTCTTTCAGACAAGAGGTCTACAACAATGTTTAATTCATTCGTAGCAGGAGCGTTCGTTTTCGCCTTACGCACTGGCACAGAAGGATAAATCTTCTGCATTAGTGCGATGAAAAAGGTATGCACTTCTTTTCGGGTGTTAGCTTCACTCAAAATTCGCTCACCTCCACAGCATAGGCACGGTAGTGGTTTATAACATCGCTCTGAAAAATATCACTAGCAACAATTTCAAACGTCCTGCCACGCCATATAAAGCGGTCAGCCTGCGTTCCTGTATGTTGGTCAGCAGTGTACAGCTCAACGTCTGTATAAACCTTCACCGCTCTGCCTTGCCTGCGTCCTTCTGGCAGTGCTTCCATCTCATTCGCCTTTAACGCCTGTACGCTTGCATAAACTTCTAGCTCCGTTGCGTCGGGATAAAGATACGTTCCGTCAGCGAGTAATTCGGGTTTACCGTCATAACGTAGGACGGTGATAGGCTTCACTACCGCCTTTCTCAATAACGTAGCGAATTGATTGTCGCAGATGCCCGGTATCAATTAATGGTTTAGAGCTTTTTTTGCGCTTTATTGTAGCAGGAGAGTTCGGGACAAACGGTCCGTCGACGATTTTTCTTTGAACCATACCTTGTACAACATTGCCTAACTTATTAAGAGCAGCGTTTGTTCCTAGTCCAAAGACAGCACCATTGGCAACACGTTGAATCATTTTGTCAATCATAGGCAGATTTTCATCATACGCAGAACGCAGAAAAGAGCGTTGGGGCATATCGTCCAATCCAAACTCATGAACAGCAGCAATCACCGCTAATGGCTGGTCAGTGTTGCGAATGCTTCCGCCTTTCCCTCGCCGTACAGCTTTGTCTTTAGCTTGTACACCAACCTTAACTACAACGCCGTCAAGGTCTTTGTTTAGCGTTCGGATAATGCGGTTTAAGCCTAAATCTTTATCCTCTACCCTGCTCATATCACACCGTCCAGTCTCGTAACCACAGGCACGATAAACATAGCGCATAGACGTTTATACTCAACTCCGTAATACGTCTTGTCGAGCATATCAAAGTCAGTTTTACTGCCAAATGAACGCTGCAAGTCGCCCTCTTTTTCGGATGTAACCTGCGACGCAACATCAACAGCACCGCTTTTACCGCCCTGCGAAATAAGCTGACGCAGGACAACATGATGCGCCATAAGATAGACAAACGCTGTAACATACATTTTGCCAAAAACGCTTTCTGACAGCATCGGGGAAACAATGTCATAATAAACGTCAAATTCTTCGTCGGTCAATGTAAGTTCGGGGCAGATAACAGAAAATGCTTGCTTTATCTTATCTTTAGTTTCCGTTAACATCTTTTTTTGCCATGTTAACAAAAGCAAAGATAACGGAGTAAATATCTTCTGTGGTTTCTGCGCCCTCTACATTGATACCATATTTTTTAGCAAAAGCATTCAACGCACGTTTGCTAGATTCTGCGGACAGCTCCGCAAGGTCTGCAACCATATCGTTAATGTTTGCTTCTTTAGCAGTGCCCTCTTCGATAGTAATCATCTTTTCTTTGACGTAGGCTTTAACAATGGGATTCTTGCCCCATTCATCGCCTACAACGCCGCACTGATTCGGCAGAATAAATTTACCGTCGATGTTAATTACTGCTTGGGAAATATTTTTAACTTTCATTCGCGTTCCTCCTAAAAAGAAAATGCCCTCTCATACGAAAGGGCAAGAAAAATTTTAATTAGATGCCAGAAGCCTTATTCATGGACAACGGATAGTAAATCAGCACGCCAGCAGTGCGGCACTCGCAAGGAACCTCAAATTCCAAGCATTTTTGCTGAATAGTATGCTGAGTGAACGGCAGAGGAATTTCCAAGGTCTGATGGTCAGCGTCTTTAACATATGCAAGCATCATGTCAGCACCGCCTACGCCCGCACCAGCCAGCTCATTGGCTTTCAATACGGTTACATCGGGATTGTTACGTTTGAATACAGACAGAATGGAATCTGCGACTACATCGGAGTACGGAGTAGAAGAAATGTAGTTGTACTGGTCGGGCGGCAGTACCAGAGTATTCGGGTTTTCCACGTCGTTGGTCTGTTTGGAAACGGAATGGATAATGCCGTTCATGTCACGCAGAATCTGTACAGCGGTTTTGTCTTTGAATTTGGTGGAAGAACCAGCACCACCAGCACCATCAGCAGCAACAGTGTAGTTACCAATGTTAGGATTGTCTAGCAAGCCTACAACGCCATGTTTAGCATCACCGTGGAATGCAATGTTGTTGATGTATTCATCAATCTTACGACGAGCAGCGATAGCTTTGCGGTTAGACAGCGGCTTTCTTGCCATAGCAGCACGACGCAGGGCTTGAATGGAATAGCCATATGATTTCTGTGTCACTCTAAATCCTAGTACTGATTTGAGCGATAACCTTAGCGATATGCTCTTCCGCCATAACGTCTACACGAGCAAAGTCAGTCGCATAGTTGGCAATGGTTTTTGCCATACCAACAGCACCGAGAGACTGATAGCTGATAGTGTCTGCGCCGGGGTCAACCTCAGAGGACATATCAAACAGCTTCAGCGCATTCAGATTCGCAAATTTTTGGTCATAGGTCTTTGCCTTTACAGATTCAAGCTCTTTTGCGACAAAAATAGTATCGCCTGCGTCTTTACGCAAGCCGTCGCAACGCTCGATTACAGCAAGGTCTAATTCATCGTAATGCATTTGAGTCATTATTCTTTCACCTCTTCTTTTTTAAAATTAGCCGATTTCAATTACGGCCAAACCTGCTTTATCGCAGGAAGTAATAAATTTAGCACCACAGCCAAGAGCTTCAATGCCAGTAGCCACAGCGTCTTTAACGAAAGTACCGTCAGCAAGTTTCAGATGTGCTTCGTCACCTGCGTTAACAGCACCGCCAGTCTGTACCCACA
>ENA-OPEV01000806-OPEV01000806.1-human-gut-metagenome-genome-assembly--contig:-NODE-806-length-19234-cov-3.695917_pt1 | contig 19234 bp, 16 predicted proteins | sample MGYA00241637_ERZ501537 | MGnify/ENA primary metagenome ERZ501537 (study PRJEB25962, sample SAMEA1972159) | human gut metagenome | biome: human gut; feature: human-associated habitat; material: faeces...
CAGACAGGAAGTAGTATTCAGCCTGCTCTGGTGTCAGAACAGATACCGGAGGAAGTACTCCGAATGCATCTGCAGACAGGAAGATTACATTCTTAGCTGCCGGTGCAGAAGAAACCGGACGTACGATGTTCTCGATGTGGTTGATCGGGTAAGATACACGAGTATTTTCTGTAACACTCTTGTCATTAAAGTCGATCTTTCCTTCTGCATCCAGAGTTACGTTCTCAAGAAGAGCGTCACGTCTGATTGCATTGTAGATGTCCGGCTCAGATTCTTTGTCAAGGTTGATAACTTTTGCGTAGCATCCGCCTTCAAAGTTGAATACTCCGTTGTCATCCCATCCGTGCTCGTCATCACCGATCAGAAGACGTTTCGGATCTGTAGAGAGTGTTGTCTTACCTGTTCCTGAAAGTCCGAAGAAGAGTGCTGTGTTCTCTCCGTTCATGTCTGTGTTTGCAGAACAGTGCATAGAAGCGATACCTTTCAGCGGCAGGTAGTAGTTCATCATAGAGAACATACCTTTTTTCATCTCTCCGCCGTACCATGTGTTAACGATAACCTGCTCTTTGCTTGTGATGTTGAAAAGTACAGCTGTCTCAGAGTTAAGTCCGAGCTCTTTGTAGTTCTCAACTTTAGCTTTGGAAGCATTGTAAACAACGAAATCTGGCTCGAAGTTCTCAAGTTCTTCCTCTGTTGGCTGGATGAACATGTTCGTAACGAAATGTGCCTGCCAAGCAACTTCAACGATGAAACGGATTCCCATACGTGTATCTTTGTTTGCACCGCAGAATGCATCTACAACGAAAAGTCTCTTGTTAGAGAGCTCTTTGATTGCGATATCTTTAACAGCTGCCCAAGCTTCTTCTGTAGCTGGGTGGTTATCGTTCTTGTATTCATCAGATGTCCACCAAACTGTATCTTTGGAGTTCTCATCCATAACGATGAATTTATCTTTAGGAGAACGTCCTGTGTAAACACCTGTCATAACGTTGACAGCACCGAGTTCACTTTCCTGTCCCTTTTCAAAACCTTCAAGTTCCGGTTTTGTCTCTTCTTCGAATAATACTTCGTAGGAAGGATTGTATACGACTTCTGTTGTTCCAGTAATGCCATACTTACTTAAATCAATTTTTGCCATCTTACATATACCTCTTTCTTTTCTAATGATAGAATAAAATGCTGCTTATGCAAGCTTTTCATATCCTTTTTTAATTATACATATTATGTGAAGAAAATCAATAAAAATCCTGTAAAATTTTTAACAAAGAAGTGGGGAAAATGAAAGATTTCATATTAAAAATGCAGGAAGAAAAAAGTAAAATGTCAAAAAATAAAAAAATGCAAGGAAAATATGACAGATTCCGTTGCTTTTTTATATATCAGAATGCAAAAAATTATGATAAAATAGGAGAATAATGCCAGAAAATACGAAAAAACAGGCATATGAAATTTGAAAGATAAAATTCTGGACAGAAGAAAATCAAGAGAAAAATAAGCGGAACAATGATAGATAATAGAAGAAAAACAACAAAAATGCAAAAGATGTCGATGAACAAAAATGAAAGATTGTTAATTGAAAAATTCAAAATGATAAATCCGGTGGAGAAGTTGTGTGAAGAAGATGCGAAAAGACGATGGAAAACAGTCGCGAAACCACTGTTCAGTCTTGGAAAGCTTGAAGACGCTGTGATACGAATGGCAGGAATCCGAAGAAGTGCGGAGTTTGAGATTAAAAAGAAAGGCTTGCTGATCTTTTGTGCGGATAACGGGGTTGTCTCAGAAGGAGTGACTCAGACCGGGCAGGAAGTGACAGCAATCGTTGCAGACAATTTTACAAAATGTGCGACGAGCGTATGTATTATGGCAGAGACAGCCGGAGTGGACTTATTTCCAATTGATGTTGGAATGGTGAAAGACGTTCCATCTGTCACAAAACCAAAAGACAAAGTGATGTATGGAACAAAGAATATGGCGATGGAACCCGCAATGTCAAGAGAACAGGCTGCACAAGCCGTTCTTATTGGCATACGAAAGGTCAAAGAGCTGGCAGAACAAGGGTATGATCTAATCGCAACCGGTGAGATGGGAATTGGGAATACAACGACAAGCAGTGCGATTGTGTCCGTTCTGCTTGATGAAAGCGTAGAAAATGTAACAGGAAGAGGCGCAGGGCTTAGTTCAGAAGGGCTGAATAGAAAGATTCGTGCAATTAAGAGAGCAATTGAAAAGCATCAGCCGGACAAGGAAGATGTTTTAGATGTCTTATCCAAAGTCGGAGGGCTTGATATTGCCGGAATGACAGGTGCATTTCTAGGTGGTGCGATGTATCATATCCCGGTTCTGATTGATGGATTTATCTCTTCTGCAGCAGCCTTGTGTGCAGTGAGAATGGTTCCTGAGACGGCGGATTATATCTTGGCATCACATTGCTCTGGAGAACCGGCTGGGCGAATGGTCTTAGAAGAGCTGAAACTTCCATATCTGATTGATGCAAATATGTCTCTTGGAGAAGGCAGTGGCGCAGTTGCAGCGGTTCCGCTTCTTGAGATGGGTGTGAATGTTTATCGGAAGATGAGCACCTTTGAAGAGATTAAAGTAGAGCAGTATGAAGAGCTTAAGTGAAAATAAGGAGCAGAAAAATGTGGTTATTGAACGCAATGATCATTGCAATCGCAATGTATTCTAAGATCCCGATGCCGCGGGTTGACTGGAATGAAAAAAATATGAGATATGCGATGTGCTTTTTCCCGTTGGTCGGAGTTATAATCGGAGTATGGGAAATAGTTGCAGGGAATCTGATCACTGTATGGAAGGGAGAAGGAACTTTCTTTTATGCAGTTGTACTGACTCTGATTCCGGTTTTCATAACAGGGGGAATTCATCTGGATGGATTCGCAGATACCATGGACGCAAAAAGTTCTTATGGAGATCGAGAGAAGAAGCTGCAGATACTGAAGGATCCTCATACGGGAGCATTTGCGATCATCAGTCTTTGCTGTTATTTCCTTTTGTGTGTGGGGATTTTTAGTGAAATGAGAATAGAACGCCTGTTTGCGGCAGCACTCGTGTTTGTGTTCTCGCGTTCGCTGAGTGGAATTTCTGTTGTGACATTTCCGGCAGCGAAGAACAGTGGGCTGCTTCGAACATTTCAAGACGGTGCACAGAAGAGAAGCGTAAGGATTGTACTGATCTTCTGGCTATTGGCAGCAGGAATCGGATTATATCTGACAGCGGGATTATGCGGAGTGGCTTCCATCGTTGTCGGACTGGCAGTTTTCCTCTATTATGATCGTTTTAGCAGGAAACAGTTCGGTGGAATCACAGGCGACCTTGCCGGATATTTTCTGCAGTTATGCGAATTGTTTATGATAGCAGTGCTTGCATTATTTTAGATGAAATTAGATTTTTGGAGTGATTATGGAACTTATTTTGATTCGGCATTTGAAGACGCCGGGCAATGAAAAGAGACAATATATCGGAAGTACAGATGAAGATTTGTCAGAACAGGAAGTACTGAACTTTAAAAAGAAATGCAAACAGGCTAGTTATCCGCAAGTACAACAAGTGATTGTCAGCCCGATGAAGAGATGTATTCAAACGGCGGAGTTGATTTATCCGAAGAACCAGATCACGCAGGAAGTATTGTTAAAGGAATGTGATTTTGGTATTTTTGAAGGAAAGACATATGAAGAGCTGAAAGACAGAGCAGAATATCAGGCATGGCTGGATTCCGGTGGAACGATTGCATTTCCGGAAGGGGAGGAGCAGAAGGAATTCCGTTCTCGTTGTGTGAGAGGCATGCTCTGTCAGGTTGATAGATTATGTGAAGAAAATGTAGAAAGTGCAGCTTTTGTCGTTCACGGAGGAACGATTATGGCGGTGCTGGAACAACTAGCGGAAGACCAAAAAGATTTTTATCACTGGCAGGTGGAAAATGGCGGAGGATATAGAATGCTTGTTGACGAAGATGAGTGGAAGTCAGGGATTCATAGATTTCGTGAAATTCAAAAACTGGGAGGAGTGACAGAATGAACGGAAAGATGACGATTATGGCATGCATCACAGGATTTTTGTTAGATTGCATGTTCGGAGATCCGGTCTGGATGTATCATCCGATACGCGTGATTGGAAACCTGATCAGTGTGTTGGAAAAAGGATTGCGGAAGCTGTTGTGCAGTCAGATTCCTGCGTCGGAACAAGAGAAGAAAAACAGAAGAGAAGTTCTGGCAGGTGGAATTTTATGGATTCTGACAGTTTCATTATCATTTCTTGTACCGGCGGTACTCTTATTTGCTGCAAGAAAGATTCATCCGGCAGTACGGTTTCTTTTGGAAACCTTCTGGTGTTACCAGATATTTGCGGCACGGTGTCTTGTAGGAGAAAGCAAGAAGGTTTATCAGAAATTAAAAGAAGATGACCTGCCTGGAGCAAGAAAGGCAGTGTCCATGATCGTCGGAAGAGACACAGAGAACCTTACAGCAGAGGGAGTGACAAAGGCTGCAGTAGAGACGGTGGCAGAGAATACTTCTGATGGAGTGACAGCCCCGTTATTATTTCTTTTAATTGGCGGCGCGCCGCTTGGATTCTTATACAAGGCAGTGAATACGATGGATTCCATGCTTGGATACAAAAATGAAAAATATCTGTATTTCGGAAGAATTCCGGCAAAGATGGATGATGTATTTAATTACATTCCAGCCAGGTTGACGGCGTGGTTTATGATCGTGGCAGCATTTTTGACGGGGATGGATGGAAAGAATGCGTGGAAGATTTATCTGCGTGATAAGAGAAAACATGCAAGTCCGAATTCCGCCCAGTCAGAGGCAGTCTGCGCCGGAGCGCTTGATGTACAGTTAGCCGGGGATGCGGTTTATTTCGGGAAAGTCTATAAAAAGGATTATATCGGCAATGCAATCCGCAAGATTGAACCGGAGGATATTCTTCGTGCCGGGAAATTAATGTATATGACAACGATACTGATGATGGTTGTCTTTGGAGGTTTATTGTTATGGATTTATTGATTCGATTTGCAAAAACGGAAGATGCAGAAGAACTTCTTGCACTCTATACACCATATGTAACGGATACAGTGATTACATTCGAATATGAAGTTCCGTCACTGGAAGAATTCAAAGATCGAATGCGTCAGACGATGAAAAAGTACCCGTATCTGGTCGCAGAACAGAATGGCGAGATTCTTGGATATAGCTGTGCAGGGGCATTCAAAGGTCGTGCAGCATATGACTGGGCAGTGGAAACAACAATTTATATAAGAAAAGACCGGCAGAAAACCGGAGTTGGTAAAAAGCTGTATGAGGCACTGGAGAAAGTACTGCACGCTCAGAACATTTGCAATCTATATTCATGCATTGGATATCCGGAGGTTGAAGATGAATATCTGACAAAGAACAGCGCACAGTTCCATGCACATCTTGGGTACCGCATGGTGGGAGAATTCTATCATTGTGGATACAAATTTGACCGCTGGTATAATATGGTCTGGATGGAAAAACTTCTGGATCCGGAGATTAAACATCCAAAGCCGATCAAATGGATGGAAGAGAATCGCGAGGAGCTGGAGGCAGTACTTTAAGGTTAAAAACGAAACACATAGAGAAGTAGGAGTAAGATTCATGGAATATGTACACGGAGGAGACATTTATACATATGGCGATGTGCTGGATTTTTCAGTTAATGTAAATCCTTACGGTCCGTCAGAAGAAGTTCTTGAAGCGGCAAAAAGATCGATGGATGAAGTGAGTCTTTATCCGGACAGTCAATGTAGACGGCTCAGAAAGAGACTGGCAGAGAAAAAAAGTCTGCCGGAAGAATATTTTCTTTTCGGAAATGGAGCAGCGGAGCTGTTCTTTTCTGTCGTTCTTGCAGAAAAACCAAAGAAAGCATTGCTTCCGATTCCGGCTTTCGCAGAATATGAACAGGCACTTCGGACGGTAGACTGCGAAATCATTTATCATGAGTTGAAAAGAGAGAATAACTTTTCATTGACAGAAAGCTTTTTGGAAGAACTGACAGAGGATATTGATCTTGTATTTTTATGCTCCCCATCGAATCCGTCAGGGCAGGTGATCGAACCAGAGCTGATGAAACAGATCCTTACTCGATGTGAAGAGAAGAAGATACGTCTTGTTTTAGACGAGTGTTTTATTGAATTTCTGGAAGAAGCGCAGAAGTATACCATGGTGAAAAAGGTGACAGATCATCCGAGCCTTTTTCTTGTACAGGCATTTACGAAGATGTATGGAATTCCGGGATTGAGACTGGGATATGCAATGACATCGGACGGAGAACTTAGAGAGCGGATGCAGCAGATCCGTCAGCCGTGGAGTGTGTCGGTTCCGGCGCAGGCAGCAGGGATAGAAGCACTGACAGAGAGAGAAGAACAGAGAGTTCAGAAAATACGAAACAAAATCGTGGAAGAAAAAATGCGCATGGAAAAGAAAATGCGTGAGTTTGGGATTAGATTTATTCCAACAAAGGCAAATTTCTTCTTATTATATAGTGAAATCCCATTGTTTGATCGACTGTTAGAACAGGGGATTTTGATTCGAAATTGTGAGAACTACCGAGGTCTTAAGAAAGGATGGTATCGGATTGCGGTGCGGACAAAAGAGGAAAATGATGTTCTTTTACGGGCACTAGAAACAATCCTGTCAAAGCAGTGAAGGAGGCGGAAAATATGGCGAAATCAATTATGATACAGGGAACGATGTCAAATGTCGGAAAGAGCGCACTGGCAGCAGGTCTTTGCCGTGTCTTGAAACAGGATGGATACAAAGTTGCACCTTTCAAATCCCAAAATATGGCACTCAATTCTTTTATCACAAAAGAAGGACTGGAGATGGGAAGAGCCCAGGTGATGCAGGCAGAAGCTGCAGGGATTGAACCGGAAGCAATAATGAATCCAATTTTACTTAAGCCGACAAACGATACAGGCTCTCAGGTGATTGTCAATGGTAAACCAATCGGAGTGATGGCTGCAAGAGAGTATTACCGTCATAAGAAGGAATATATTCCGGCAATTATGGATGCATATCATGAGTTAGAAAAAAAGTATGATATCATTGTAATTGAAGGTGCCGGAAGTCCGGCAGAAATCAACCTGAAAAAAGATGATATTGTAAATATGGGAATGGCAAAGCTTGCAGACGCACCGGTGCTTCTTGTCGGAGATATTGATCGTGGTGGAGTATTTGCCCAGATCGCCGGAACCGTAATGCTTCTTGAAGAGGATGAAAAAGCACGGATCAAAGGAACGATCATTAATAAATTCCGTGGAGATGTATCCATTCTGGAGCCGGGCCTTCGGATGCTGGAAGAAAAGACAGATATCCCTGTAACGGGAGTAGTTCCGTACTTTTATTTAGATTTGGATGAGGAAGACAGCCTGACGGAACGATTTCAGAAAAAAGAGAAGCCGGGACTGATCGATCTGGCAGTGATCCGATTCCCAAGGATCTCTAATTTTACTGACTTAGCACCTTTAGAAGCATTGGAAGAAGTAAGTGTGAGATATGTTTCATCTCCGGCTGAGTTTGGCAATCCGGATGCGGTGATCCTTCCGGGAACAAAGAATACGATCAGCGATCTTCTGTGGATGCGTCAGAACGGACTGGAAGCAAGAATTCTGAAACACAGCGCACAGAACAAACCGGTCTTTGGAATCTGTGGCGGATACCAGATGCTAGGAATGGAAATCTCAGATCCAACAGGAGAAGAGTACGGAGGAACTGTACAGGGAATGGGACTTTTGGATACAAAGACTGTGTTCCGCCCAGAGAAACATAGAACCAGAGTACATGGAACATTTGGCAAGATGAAAGGAATCCTGAAAGAGATGAAGGGACTTCCTTTCGAAGGATATGAGATCCATATGGGAGAGACGATTCTTGATGAGCACGCATCCGGGCTTATAACATTAGAAAATGATTCTGATACGCTACAACAAGGACATCCGGATGGTTCACAGAAGGAAAATGTCTATGGCTGTTATGTGCATGGAATCTTTGATTCACCGGAAATGTCAGGTGGTTTCTTGTCAGCTTTATTAAAAGAAAAAGGCTATGATCCGGAGACGGTACAGGCAGTAGACTGGAAGTCTTATAAGGAAGAGCAGTATGATAAGCTTGCAGATATCGTTCGTGCTAGTCTTGATATGGAAGAAATTTATAAGATCATTGGCTTATAGAGTTAGCAGAATTATTTATTGAAACAGATTTTTTACTGAAACAAATTTTATTGAAAAAGTTGTGATGAGAGAAGGTGTGGAATGATTACAGATTTAACGAAAGAACATCCGAACAAGACATTGTGGCGTTTTCTTCTGCCGATGTTGTTCAGTGTGATGTTCCAGCAGATTTACAATATCGCAGACAGTATGATCGCGGGAAGATTTGCAGGAGAAAATGCGTTGGCAGCAGTCGGCGCATCTTATCCGATCACAATTATTTTCATGGCATTTGCCGTGGGAATGAATCTAGGAGCCTCCGTAGTCGTATCAAGACTGTTCGGAGCGGAAGACCGGGGCGGTGTGAAGCGTGCGGTTACAACAGCATTTCTTAGTTCTATGGTGCTGGGAATCATGCTGACATTATTCGGGTATTTCTTTAATCATCAGATGATGAGATGGATCCGCACACCACAGAATATTATGGCAGATGGAGTTTTATATTTGAAAATTTACATTTTCGGAATTATCTTCCTGATGCTTTATAATGTGTGTACCGGAGTATTTACAGCACTCGGGGATTCTAAGACACCGTTATATTTTCTGCTTGGATCCTCAGCCGGAAATATTATTCTTGATTACATCTTCGTAGCAAAATTTCATTGGGGCGTGAGAGGTGTTGCATGGGCGACATTTATCGCGCAAGGTGTGTCAGCCGTGCTTGCATTAGTAACACTTCTCGGAAGATTGCAGAAATTTGCCGGGAAAGAAAAGCAGCCGTGGTTTGATAAGAAATTATTTGCACAGATCATGGCGATTGCAATTCCAAGCATTCTTCAGCAGAGCGTATTGAGTGTAGGAAATCTTTTCGTACAGGGAATTGTAAATCAATTCGGTTCAGCAGTTGTTGCGGGATATTCGGGAGCAATCAAGCTGAATACATTTGCCATTAATATCTTTATGACACTTGGTTCCTGTCTATCCAGTTATACGGCACAGAATATCGGCGCGGGAAAGAAAGAACGAATTCCGTTGGGATTCCGTACCGGATTAAAATTATCAGAGCTTACGGCACTTCCGTTTGTCATTTTGTATTTCGTTTTCAGCCGTCAGATGATGGGACTGTTCTTAGGTGCGGAGAGTGTAGAGGCTATCAGCGCAGGAATGGCATTTTTGAAAATAGTATCGCCGTGGTATTTTATGATTGTAATTAAGCTGATGACAGATGGAATTATCCGAGGTTCCGGAGCGATGGTTTATTTTGTAGTTGCAACAGTTCCGGATCTTATTTTGAGAATCGGATTTGCGTTGGTTTTGACAAAAAGCTTTGGAAGCACCGGAATCTGGATGGCATGGCCATTTGGTTGGATCGTAGCGACCACATTAACATTGATCTTTTATAGAAAGTTGGGATATAAGAATGATAAAAGCAGTAATTTTTGATATGGATGGGGTTTTGATTAATACAGAACCGCTTCATTATCAATGTTGGGTAGAAATTTTTAAAGAACGATATGGAATTGACCTGGACTATGAGGTATATAAACCATGCATCGGATCTACAAGACTCCATTTCATGAATCTGATCAAAGAAAAATATGGAATCACATTTGAAAGTCTGGAAGTAATGAATCAGATTATGAAAGAAAAGAAGGATGAAATTATTGCAAGAGACGGATTCCCTGAGATGCCGGGAGTAGGGCAGATGCTTTGCTGTCTGAAAGATGCGGGGTATCGCCTGGCCGTGGCCTCTTCTTCTCCAAAACCTGTAATCACAGAGACACTGGAAACGCTGGATCTGATGAAATATTTCGATGTCGTGACAAGTGGAGATGAAGTGAAGAATCCAAAGCCGGCGCCGGATACATTTCTTTTTGCGGCAAAGCAGCTGGGCGTACCTGTAGATGAGTGTATTGTGATCGAGGATTCGACGAATGGTGGGAAAGCTGCTAAGGAGGCTAAGATGCCATGCATCTGGATGCATAATCCGGATTCCGGAGATCAGGAGATATCGGATGCATTGTTTGAGATTACAGCCTGGACGCAGGAAAATATAGAAAAAATTATGAAGCTTTTACATTTTGGTCAAGAAAAAGTGTAAAAATAAATGAGCGATATAAAATTTTTTTGAGTAGAATACTCAGAAATAGTAGACCTGGAAGTATTATTAGGATGTGATTAAATGAAAAAACTGAAATTTATATTTGGCAAGCTTAGTATTCTCTATTACATTTTGTTTTTGCTCGTGACCTGTGTACTTTGCAAGTACGGAAGCATCAGACAGCTGAAGTTTGCATTTCTTGCTTTAGGTATCCTTTTGGTACTCAGTCTTTGTATCTGGATCGGCTGCCTGATTGCAGAAAAGGAAAACCCTTTTAAAATGAAAGGTGCACTTAGGAAAACAGTGTTTGGTACAGAACTTTTGATTCTACTTGTAGTTACGGTTGGATGTATTTCTTATATCGTATATACTGCGATTCCTTATAATGGCGCATTGTCCTGGAAGGTAGACAGCCTGTTTAAGACAAATAAAATAGAGTATGAACATAACAACTTCTTCCGTGATGGCGCAGAAGGGCTGATAAAAGATATCAATAAGAAACTGAAACTTCCGGACGAGTTATATATCACAGATAGTTTTGAGATGTCTTTTGATAAAGACGGAACGATAACCCGTGTATCAGCATATCTTTATGGACAGAATGAAAAGGGAAAAGATAAGACATATCTGATTGATTATGATATAGATAAAAGTGATAAGATTGTTGTGCAGATCGCAGGTTACGCAAATGCCGATTATGATGATGACAAGAAATTAGACCCTATGTTTACTATTCTGGAAAAATCAGATTGTAAGATGCAGGTGACACAATGGAATCTGAATTACGCATTTTCAGATAATCCGCCGGAATATGAGATTCTGTATTATGGAAAACGATCCTTCGCTTCTTCGGAAGGTTTTGTTTATCTTCCGGGAGATGTGGATGGTGACGGAAAAGTCAGCGGCATGACTGATTTCACAGCACTGGATAGCGGTGGGGAAGCACTTGGATATGAAGTGTCTCTATATCTTCCACAGGATGAATCTGTGACGCCGGTGCGTTATATGATGGAACCAAAATATATCAGTCCTGATACAATTAGTCAGAATGAGCAGACAGAGAAAGATTCACAGGCGAAAGAACAAGGAAAAGAGAATAATACCTGGACGGTCGATACGGACGGAAGCGGTGTTGTCCGATTCTTCTTAAATGAGCAAAAAGGCTGGAAACTTTCTGTTGTTGATGCGGCTCTTGGAACACGTTATTACAAACTGAAAACTACGTCAGATGGTGGGTATAACTGGACAACAGTAAATGAAGATCCATTCGATGGAAATGGTGGAGTAGGAGAAGGAATACAATTCTTCGATGAGCAGTTTGGATTCATCGGTCTGAGCGGGGCATCGCAGACACATTCGTCTATTTATGTTACAAAAGACGGTGGAAAGACACTGAAGGAGATAGAGCTTCCAATGGATACGGTGACGGAATATCCGCCGCATATGCAGGAATATGGCCTCACGCTTGCAGATTATCAGTATCTGGAAATGCCACAGCAGGATGGAGAGAATTATATAATCCATGTGAAGACGCAAAGTGGCGAGACGGAAGGTCTTGTGTTCACATCTGAAGATCAAGGTGAGAACTGGAGTTTTACAGGGGTGTTTGCTGAGTGAAAAAAATAATCTGCTTAAAACGAGTCGTAAAAATACTGGAAGTTAACATAAGAACATAAGAAGAAGGGTATATTCCTATTGCTCAAGGAACATAATTATGTCAAAGAAAGGAGTGAGTTATCATGCCACTTATTATGCCTATTAAGGATTTACGTAATACAACCGAGATTTCAAATATTGCACACAAGGAACAGGAGCCTATTTTTATTACCAAAAACGGATATAGAGACTTGGTTGTAATGAGCAGTGAACTATATGATAAATTCGCAAGAATAAATCGCATCGATCAAGTAATCTTCGAGTCCGAGCAGGAAATTGCTAATGGAGCAGAAGCAGTTGACGCAGAAATTGTTTTTGCAGAATTGGAGAAAAAACATTAATCCCACCAAGAGCGAAGGCAGATATGCAGGAAAAGATTATAGACAGTTACTGATTGATAACTATATCGCTATTTTTCGCATTGATGAGCCACACAAAACCGTTTATGTGGTAACTATACAGTATCAGGGACGGAATCTGTAAAGAAAGCACTGAATGATCTATGAATCATTTGGTGCTTTCTTTGACTCAAGAACTATCGTCTGGTTCATGGAGGTTGGGGGAATCATTCTCTAGAAAAGGATGATAAATAATGCAGTGATTTAGTTGGTATTAATAAGAAAAGAATGATATAATTTAAATTAATATTGATATTTTGTATGAATGCTTGGAATACAAGTATCAAAGACGGAGGAAAAATGATATGGCAGATATTGAAAACAGCAAAGATTTAACAAGTGTATTATGGAGTGGCGCAGATGTTCTTCGTTCAAAAATGGATGCGAATGAATATAAGAACTATCTGTTAGGGATTGTTTTTTATAAATACTTATCAGATTCATTTCTGATTAAGGTATATGATTTACTTTATGATGAAAAACCAGAGACACTTAGAGCTGCTTTAGATGCATATAGAGAAGCGTTAGAAGATGAAAGTGCAGAGGAGTTAAAGGAACAGCTTGAAGAAGAATGTCATTATGTGATTGAACCTGAGTTGACATATACATATTTTGCAGAAGCAGCAAAGAACAATTCTTTCAATCGTGAGCAGTTGCAGAAAGCATTTAATAATATTGAGCAGAGTGATCCTATCTTTGCAGATTTGTTTGCAGATTTAGATTTATATTCTAATAGACTTGGTACGGGTGATCAGAAACAGAGTGATACTGTTGCGAGTTTGATTAAAGTGATTGATACTGCTGATCTTTTGAATTCAGATGCTGAAATATTAGGAAATGCTTATGAAGCTATGATTGGCTGGTTTGCTTCTGAAACAGGAAAAAAAGCAGGAGAATTCTATACACCGCAGGCTGTTTCAAAGATTTTAACTAAGATAGCTATTGCAGGTCAGGAAGATAAGAAGGGATTATCTGTATATGATCCATGTATGGGATCAGGCTCTCTTCTTTTGAATGCAAAGAAATATTCAGGAGATCCGGAATATATCAAGTATTATGGACAGGAACTTAATACATCGACGTATAATCTTGCCAGAATGAATATGTTTCTCCATGGAGTTAAGGCAGAAAATCAGAATCTTCGAAATGGTGATACATTAGATGCGGATTGGCCAACAGATGAAGACACAGATTTTAACATGGTACTTATGAATCCACCATATTCAGCGAAATGGAGTGCATCATCTGGATTTTTGCAGGATGAAAGATTCAGTGATTATGGAGTACTTGCACCAAAATCAAAGGCTGATTATGCGTTTCTTCTTCATGGATTATATCATTTGAAAAATAACGGAACAATGGCAATTGTATTGCCGCATGGAGTATTATTCCGTGGAGCTGCCGAAGGGAAAATCAGAGAAAAGTTACTTCGCGCTGGTAATATCTATGCAGTAATTGGACTTCCGGCCAACTTATTTTACAATACATCAATACCAACATGTATTATTGTATTAAAGAAGCATAGAGATGGAAGAGATGTTTTATTTATTGATGCATCTAAAAAATTCAACAAGGGTAAGAAGCAGAATGAAATGACAGATGAGCATATTGAAGAAGTATTGGATCTGTATACAAAGAGAGAAACTGTTGAGAAAGAATCTTATCTTGCAACTTTCGAAGATATTGAAAAAAATGATTTTAATCTTAATATTCCTCGTTATGTAGATAACTTTGAAAAAGAGGAAGAAGTTGATCTCAATGCGCTTCTAGTGGATATGAAGAAGACAGATGAAGAATTAGGACAGGTACAAGGGGAATTTTTATCACTTTTGAAAGATTTAACATCATCAGATGCTTCAGTAATGGCTTCATTAAATGATCTGATCGGAAAGATGGAGGGATAAAGATATGGCAAAACCTACGATTAGATTTAAAGGATATACCGATGATTGGGAACAGCGTAAGTTGGGAGATGTGTTCAAAGAATATTCTGAAAAGGTTTTACGGATGATTGGGAACAGCGTAAGCTTCTTGAATTTGTTTCATTTTTTAATGGTTTGACTTACACGCCAGACGATGTGGAAGAAACAGGGACATTAGTATTGAGATCTTCCAATGTGAAAAATGGAGAAATTGTAGATGCTGACAATGTATATGTGAATGATAAAGCGGTTACATCTGAAAATGTGCATGAAGGCGATATTATAGTTGTAGTAAGAAATGGTTCACGTGCGCTTATTGGAAAACATGCGCAAATTAAGGCTTCCATGCCAAATACAGTAATTGGAGCATTTATGAGTGGCATGCGTTCCGAACATTCTTCTTTTGTAAATGCACTACTTGACACTTCTGCATTTGAGAATGAAATTGCAAAGAATATGGGAGCAACTATTAATCAGATTACAGGTTATATGTTCTCAAAAATGGAATTTATGATTCCATCTGGAGATGAACAACAGAAAATAGGTGAACATTTTCAAAGTTTAGACAACCTCATTACTCTTCACCATCATAAGTTATTTATCATTAATGGATTGAAGCTTTTCACAGCAATTCAGTGTAAGTGCTACTTATTATTAAATATATCGAATAAAAACAAGAAAACTAAAAAGGAGATCAAGTTAATGCCAGAATTAGAGAGAGTAATTGAAGAAAAATTGATTGACCAATTGGTTTATGGAGATTCTCAATGGACATATCGAGAAGATTTGAAGACAGAGGAGGATTTATGGAGAAACTTTAAATATATTCTCGAACAGAACAATAAGGATCGGTTGAATGGAGAATCTTTATCTGATGCAGAATTTGAGCAGGTAAAGAACCAGTTACAGTTTTCATCTTTCTATAAAGCTGGCGAATGGTTAGTAGGGGAAAATGGAAAGGTAATGGTGCACGTTCAGCGCGATACAGAGAAACTTCATTTAGTTGTTATGAACCATGAACATATTGCAGGAGGGAGCAGTGTTTATGAAGTAATAAACCAGTATAGTGCTTTGAAAGATGAAGATGATTACTATACAGTTTCACGAAATAGAAGATTCGATGTTACATTGATGATAAATGGACTTCCGATGATTCATATAGAGTTGAAGAATAGACAGCATTCATATATGGATGGATTTAACCAGATAAAGAAATATATTAGTGAAGGAAAATTTACAGGTATCTTTTCAGCGGTTCAAATGTTTGTTGTTAGTAATGGTGTTGATACGAAATATTTTGCTGCAGCAAGTGATACCGACCTGAATGCTAAATTTATGAGTGGATGGGTTGACGAGAAGAATAATCCGGTGTCGGATTATCTTGATTTTGCAAAGAGTGTACTCCGTATTCCGGAAGCACATGAAATGATCGCGAGATATACAGTCTTGGATAGAGATGCAAAGAGATTGATTATTTTACGACCGTATCAGATTCATGCAATCGAATCAATACGTGAAGCATCTAAAATAGGAAAATCCGGTTTTGTGTGGCATACTACTGGATCTGGAAAGACGTTGACCTCCTATAAGGCAACCCGAAATCTGCTGATGGATATCCCTTCACTTGATAAAACAATCTTCTTAATTGACAGGAAGGATCTTGATACACAGACATCAAGCGCATTTCAGGCATACGCAAACAATGACGTGATTGCTGTTGATAAGACGGACAATGTCAATGATTTGAAGAAAAAATTGAAATCCGGAGACCGAAAGGTGATTGTTACAACAATCCAGAAGATGCAGATACTGGTTACTAAAAGACTGCAAGAGGACACGCCAGAATACAATAAAATCAAAAATTTGAGGATTGCATTTGTAGTGGATGAATGTCATCGTGCAGTTACACCGAAAACAAAGCGAGAATTAGAACGATTTTTTGGAAGATCGTTATGGTTTGGTTTTACAGGAACTCCTAGATTTGCCGAGAATCCATATGCACAGATGGGAGATTTGCCAAGAACAACAGAAGAACTATATGGAAAATGTCTTCATAAGTATACGATACAGAATGCAATTAAAGACAATGCAGTTCTTGGATTCCAAGTTGAGCATAATGGGCCCAAGAATATGGAAGATGAGACAGATCCGAGTCTCTATGACAATGAGACACATATGCTACGAGTGTTAGATATTATTCTAAATAAATCTTACCAGAAATTTGGTCTTCAAAATGGTAAGGGACAGACATATGAGGCAATTCTTACAACAAGTTCGATTCAACTGGCACAGAAGTACTATGAGTTGTTGAGCAAAGTGAAAAATGGTGAAACAGATTTGGAAATCGATGAGAGAATGAAACAGGTTCTTCCTGATTACCCTAAATTTGCTATTACATATTCTGTAACAGAAAATGAAGAAGGATCGCATGTAAATCAGGAAAAGATGCAGAAGTCATTAAATGATTATAATGAAATGTTTGGTACAAAATTCGATCTTTCTCAAATCCAGAGTTACAATGAAAATTTGAACAAACGATTGGCACGAAAAGACAAAAAGTATAAGAGCAGAAATAGACAACTGGATTTAGTAATTGTGGTAGACCGTTTGTTGACAGGATTTGATGCTCCATGTTTATCTACGATATTTATAGATCGACAGCCAATGGGACCACATGATCTGATTCAGGCATTTTCAAGAACAAATCGTATTTTTGATCCGAATAAGGCTTATGGACAGATTGTAACATTCCAGGCTCCGGTATTGTTTAAAGAATGTGTTGATAATGCGGTGAAATTATATTCTGCTGGAAGTACAGAAGTTGCATTGCTAGCTGAATGGGATAAAGTCGAGCCAGCATTTAAGAGAGCACTTTCAGCATTAAAAGCGGTTGCAGAGACACCGGATGAAGAAACGGATATGTCGTTGAAAGAACTGAAGGTATTTGCGAAAGCATTTCAGACATTTGACAGATTATTTGCGCAGATCAAATCATTTACACAGTACGATGAAAGCATGCTTGAAGATTATGGTATTACGGAAGAAGAATATGAAGATTATGTGGGACATTACCAAAATGCTATGACGAAAATCAAACTTGCTGAGCCGGACGACACACAGACACCACCGGAAGCAGAAGAAACAGTTGATACAGATTATGAGTTAATGGCATATAGCAGCACAAAGATTGATTATGAGTATATCATTAATCTAATTCAGAACATTGTTACACCAGATGAAGATGCGGAGGCGGTTACACCGGAAGAACGTCAGAAACAGATTGATGAAGTGAAGCAGTATATTGAGGAAATGCGTAAAGACAATCCGAAAGTAGCTGCTATTATGACTACTTTGGTAAATGAAATTGAGCAGGATGAGAATAAATATAAAGGTCAGTCAATTATGAACATTGTTGAGAACATGAAACATGATTGTATCAATCAAGTGGTTACTGATTTTTGCGTTACTTGGTATGCATCAAAAGATGATGTAATGTATGCTGCATTGCATTATAGAAATGGGGAAATTCCAAACGAAAGTGTAATTAAGTCAACAATTAATTATACGCGATATAAAGAATCACAGGAAAAGGCATTACCGAAGTTTAAATATTATTCTCAGTGTATGGCAGAGTTGAGAAAAATATTGGATGAGGAAATTAAACCATTAATTACAGTTTCATAATTTGTACTGAAACATGTTAATTGTTTATATCAGCATAAGCAGTTCCTAGAGAGGAGATAACTTATGCAGAACAGTGTAAACAAGGAACAATTATTTTGTGAATATTATCAGCAGTGGATTGAGGTTTATAAGAGAGGCGCAATCAGAGAAGCAACAATGGCAAAGTATTTAATGACACATAAATGGGTTGAAAAGCTTGCTCCACGATTAAAGGTGTCAGAACTTACGAGAACTGCGTATCAAAAACTGTTAAATGATTATGCTAAAGATCATGAAAGACAGACGACATTAGACTTTCATCATCAGCTGAAAGGAGCCATTCTGGATGCTGTTGATGATGGTCTGATTGAAAGAGATCCAACCAGAAAAGCGATTATTAAAGGGAAGTCACCAAGAGTAAAAAAGATTAAATACCTCAATCAATTTGAACTTCATACATTGATTGCAGATTTAGATATCAAGGAAACTGTAAATTGGGATTGGTTTATTTTATTAGTTGCAAAAACAGGAATGAGATTTTCAGAAGCTCTTGCAATCACACCAGCAGATTTCGATTTTGCAAGACAGACTCTATCAATTAGCAAGACATGGGATTACAAAGGGGATGGAGGCTTCCTTCCAACAAAGAATAAATCTTCTGTGAGAAAAATTCAGATTGACTGGCAGATTGTGGTTAAATTTTCGGAGCTTACAAAAAATCTTCCGGAAGATCAACCAATTTTTGTAGGTGATTCAAAGATTTATAATTCAACTGTGAATGACGTCCTTACCAGACATTGTAAAGCATGTGGAATATCTGAGATTTCGATTCATGGTCTTAGACATACGCATGCTTCTTTATTACTTTTTGCAGGTGTTTCAATTGCCAGTGTAGCAAGAAGGTTAGGGCATGCTAGTATGACAACTACACAGAAAACATACTTGCACATTATTCAAGAGTTGGAGAATAAAGATGTTGATCTGGTTATGAGGACATTATCTGGATTATAAATTAATTAGTTCGTGAAAGGCTGCTTATGCTGTTATTGACAGGGAGGAGAGTGACAATATGCAATTGGGATGGATAGATTTTTCAAAGGAAGACCGGCAGAAGGCATTGGATGTGATTAACCTTTTGAGTGAACAGGGAGCAGTCGATGAACTTGGAATCGGTATAGTTCGTGATGCTTTTGCTAATTATTTCTTTCCAGGGACCTCTACCATCCAGACCAGGGCAAAGTATTTCCTTATTGTTCCATATGTCTTGAGAGAGGCTGTTGATGGAAGATACGGCAAAGATGTGAATAGG
>ENA-OPEV01000812-OPEV01000812.1-human-gut-metagenome-genome-assembly--contig:-NODE-812-length-19109-cov-5.567492_pt1 | contig 19109 bp, 19 predicted proteins | sample MGYA00241637_ERZ501537 | MGnify/ENA primary metagenome ERZ501537 (study PRJEB25962, sample SAMEA1972159) | human gut metagenome | biome: human gut; feature: human-associated habitat; material: faeces...
CGCCGCAGGCGGTCAGACCAATGGCAGCAGCGGAGATCCCGGCGGCCTTCAGGAAATCACGGCGGGAAATTTTCTTGGTGCTCATAAGATTATTCTCCTTTTTCTTTTTGTTTTTATATCCTGTGTTTACAGTTCGTAATTGTCAAAGCTTCAGCGGAGGCAGGCCAGCTGCTGCAGGAACGCGATCTTGGCCGTATCTTCCAACAGCTCTGCCTGGTCGAAGCACTCTTCCATGGTCTTGCCCATAACGAGGATGCCGTGGCCTTCCATCAGGAAAGCCCTTGTGTCTGCCGATGCGTTGGCCACCGTTTCTGCCACGACATCGGCCAGCTCTGTGGAACCGGGTGCCCGGTCGGGCACGATGGGCACCTCGCCGAGCTTGAGCTTTGCCGACTCGGTGTAGAGGGGCAATGGCTTTTTCTGCAGCGTCCAGAGCACCGAATAGGTGGGGTGGGCGTGGATGATATAGTTGATCTCGGGGCGGAGACGGTAGACATCCAGATGGAACCGCGTCTCCTTAGAGGGCTTTAGCCCCTGCGCTGCTCGCTTGACATGCCCCTCAGCGTCGCAGAGCACAAGACCTTCGTAGGTGACTGCCCGCAGCGGCACGTTGCTACCGGTGATAAGCATATCGCCTCCCAGCCGGGCACTGACATTTCCACCCGCTGCACTTACCAAACCCTTCTGGTAGACCAGCGCCGAGTAGCGGATGATGTCATCGGCCGATTTCGGCCAGACGATTGATTCATGTTCCATCAGTAAACTACCTCCTTCCGGCAGAGCATCTTTTCCAGCGTATCCTCACGGCCCATGCTGCCGCCCTTGAGGGCGAACTCCCGACCTGCAAAGCAGCCGTCCAGCATCAGGCCCTGTGCCACACCGGGTTCCAGTGCGCAGCCGAGCTGCAGATGCTCAACGCCGAACTGCCGGAGCACGCCCTGCGAAGTCTCGCCGCCGATGATGACCAGCCGGTCGAATGCGGCATCGTGGTCAAATGCTGCCGCAGCCTGTGCAAAGCACTCCATGATAGCTTTGCTGGTGCCGGGCTTGTAGGAATATTTTTCCACCTGCGGGAAGAGGATGACGCTCCCCTGCCCAAGCAGCTGCTCTGCTTGCTTTGCGGCCCGCTGCGGCACCTCTTTGCCGCCCTCGATGTAGGCGTCGATGTCCAGCGTCACGGTCTGCAGCCCACGCTCCGCAGAATAAGCGATCTGCTTATGAGCGATGTCGTAGGCCGAAGCACAGAAGCAAAGGCTCCGGATGTCCCGCACAGGGAAGGTGTGGTGCTGCGCCGGGCCGTAAAGATATTCGGCCAGACCGTCTGCGATGCCCAGAGAGCCGGTCCAGAACACCTTGGGGTATCGGGGTGCCAGCGTCTTGACCAGATGAAGGACATCTGCCTGGGTGATGGCGTCGAACACCAGAATGCGTGTTTCATCGGACAGCTGATGTTCCACAGCGGCCAATAGCGTTTCCTCGTCGCCCTTTACTGCGTCGATGTCCACCAGACCGATTTTCTTGTCGGTGTCCTTTCCCAGAATTTTGGGGATGTAGGATTCCGTCGGTGGGAAGATGGGGTCGTTGGCATAAACCGACTTGGGGAGGATCTCGCCCTCACAGTACTGGTTGCCATAAAGGGTAAAGGTACCGAGGTCGGGAGCGTTGTCCACAATGAACACATTGTAGTCCGGCCAGCCGTCCAGCAGACCATCCAGCTCGTAGGAGTCATTGCCCCGGAAGCCGGTGCCAATCTTCTTCATATAGAAGCCGCCCGGCTCGAGCCGTCTCAGAAGGTCTGCGTGGAGCTGCCGTGCCTTGTCCTGCGTGGTGTTGCGGGAGGAGAGATTCACGGTCAGGATCTCGTCGGTCTCATGTTCCAGACTGCACCGTCCATTCGTACAGATACGCACCTTCCGACCTCGTGCGGTGAAGTAGCTGCCGGAGTCAGCAGCGCCCGTCAGGTCGTCTGTTATCTCTGTCAGTCTCACAGCTCTGCTCCTCTCTGTTTATTCAAACACACTGTTTGTTCGTTCTCTGAGCAGAGAATACCATTCTCTCCCGTATTCGTCAACAGTTTTTGTTTTATTTCATGACATTACACACATTTTCGGGCATGTTTTGGTCACTTACGCCATTAAAATCTTGCTATTTTTGTTCTTTCGAACATTTATTACATTGTATTCTATTCTCCTTGTCTCAAGTATCCAGCATCGTTGCAAAGAATCTTTTCTACGTCGTATTTTGTTTATTCAAACAAGGTTCTTCTGAATTTTCCGGTTCGTTTAGACGGCTTTCACCCGCCTATCAAGCACAACAAAGTTATAAATCATGTTTAAATGAACACAAAAGGGGCTGTTGCAAAATAGCGCAACACAAATAGCTATAACAATTTCAAAAATGAGCGAAAAAGCAAACAATGCAAAAAGCAAGTGCATCACATCTCCATCAAAAATTCTGGTTTTCGAGAAAAAGTGTTGTACTTGCTTTTCTTTGCGTGAGATTTCACTTTAAATTATCGCTCATTATCATCAAAATAGAGGGTGCTGCATTTTACAACAGCCCCCTCATCTTCATTTTATCAGACCATTTTGAGCTGAGTCTGTGCACTTGCCAGGATCTTTTTCCACCCGGCAGGAAGGTTGGTATCGGTGATGACCAGATCCATATCCGGGATGTCCGCAAAGTGGTTGGCCTTTACCAGCCCGAACTTGCTGGAATCCGCCAGAATGATGTTCTGGGCCGAGGATTCAATCATAACCTTTTTGTTCTCCACGATGTTGGCGTTGATGCAGGTGATGCCCAAACTCTGGTGGACCCCCGACACCGAGAGAAAGGCCTTGTTGGCCCGGTGGCGGCGGATGAACTCCACAGCCTCCGGGGAAGTAAAGTTATAATCCTCGGGGTGGTAGTAGCCGCCGGGAAAAATGACCTTGATATTCGAGTGTTTGAGCAATTCAGCCAGGATGAGGAAGTTGTAGCAGAGCACCGTATACTCAAAATCCGTGGGCAGGTAGAACGTCATCCGTGAAACGGTGGTGCCGTTGTCGAGGAACACCCAGTCGTCCGGGCGGATGAGAGAAGCTGCATATTTGGCGATGCGGTCTTTCTCCGCAAAATTTTCCAGCCGCGCCCGGCGCAGGTCGTAGTTTTCGCCTTCGTAAGAGTAGCCGTTTCCTCCTTCTACCAGCGTGGCATAACCATAGCTACGCTCCAGCACATGGTTCTTGCGCAGCAGTTCCAAATCGCGCCGCACGGTCATCTCAGATACCCCAAGCGCTGCTGCCAGTTCTTTTACTGATATTTTCTGATGTTTTTTCAAAAGGTCCAGTTCCTGGACCATCCGCTTTTCCTTGCCGCTTTCCGCTTTCACTGCGTCAACCTCCTCACAGGTCTTTTCTTGTCCCTATTATGCACGTTTTTGTTGTTCAATACAACATATAAGCGCACACTTCACAACAATTCACCCTTTTCCACAAAGAAAACCTGTTTTTTCTATCAAAAGCGTCCAGTTTTCGGAGTTTTTATTCCTCGACCGTGCGTTTCGTCTGACGGTGATAAAATTTTCTTTATGAAAAGGAGCTGTTGCAAATCTGTAGCCCGTGAGGATATTTTTCTTTTTCTGTTGCAGTTTTGTCGCTTTTTCGCCCTTCCTGCAAAATTTTCCGTATATTCAGGCAGGAAGCAAAAACACCAGAGTTCCTACTTTGAGGTACTCTGGTGCAGTATATAACATCTAACTGCCTGGTGGCCGCAGAGTGCGTGACTTTGTGGGCATCGAACCGCTTGTCCACCCCTGCCCGTAAAAAGTGCATTTTTTTTTACAAAAGGAGTTCGTACAACCTGTACGGTCTGTACTTGTACACATCTGTACGGCGAATCAAATGAAATTAAAACTTGTTATCGTTTATATTTCGGATTTCTGTACGTCGTACAAACCGTACAGGTTATTTGAAGTCCGTACGCAATTTTTTCAGAATCGTAGCTCTCCCGCAGGAGACGTTCCCCCTCGGAGAATCCTCGAAGAGCCCCACTACACTTTGCAGCCCATAGGGATGAAAGTGTCATAGTCGGTTATTACACTTCCGCACTGCGCCCGCAGGCACGTTTCGAAGCGCAAGCGCCGCAGGCGGCTCTTAGCGCGAAGATGACGTGCATCTTCGTTCCCCGTCACCTCTTGATGAACCCCGAAAGGAGGGATGCCCTTGGCAAGAAATGATGGTATTGATAGCACCAGTGTCCGAAATCTCGCTGTTTCGGACAAGGCAGTTGGCAACGCCCAGCAGCACAACGAGCGCAAAAAGGATAGCTATCGAAACCCCGACATTATCTCCCAGCGCACCGCATGTAACGTCCATTTCAAAAAGCCTATCCCAGCTACACTGACCCGCTCGCCCAGTTGGAAGCCACTGGCACGATTTCCACGCACGGTCTGAAGTCGGATGCTACCCACTATTGTGAGCTTGTCTTTGATGTCAACTCAGCCTACTTTAACAACCACGGCGGCTATGAGTTCGCCAAGCAGTTCTATGAAGATGCCTACAAAGCTGCTGTTCAAATCGTGGGCGGTGAGCAGTATATTCTCTCGGCTGTCATGCACGCCGATGAGATCAACCGCGCCATGACCGAAGTATCCGGCCGGGAGGTCTACCACTACCACCTCCATGTGGTCTATGTGCCGGTAGTCGAAAAGCAGATTCTCTGGTCAAAACTCTGCAAGGACAAGACTTTGATTGGCACAGTCAAGGAGACCGTCATGCAGGTCAGCCGAAGCAAGAAGTGGGCATCCAAGCCCCTGCTGGACGATGCCGGAAAGCCTGTCCTGCAAAAGAACGGCAAACCAGTCCTGAAGAAGTCGTACAGTGTCCTGCAAGACGACTTCTTCAACTATATGCGCAACACCGGGTACACGGATGTAGCGCGCGGCAAGCGTGGCATCACCGAAAACACCTGACCGTCACCCAGTTCAAAGTTCAGCGGGAGCAGGAGCGACTAGATACCCTGACCGCCCAAGCTGACCAGCAGAAGCAGCGGTCCCTTTCCGGACGACGATCCACGAGGTTCATTGGCTGCTGGGCACAACCTTCCAGTATGCCGTAGAGTGGGGCATCCTTGTCAAAAGCCCTGTTCCCGTGGACAGCCCCAAGAAGTCCACGCAGGAGCGCACCATCTGGACGGTAGAAGAGATGCGAGCGGCTCTGGACAGCATGGAGGACCCCATCCTGCATCTGGCAGTCCACCTTACACTGGCGGGCGCACTGCGAGAGTGAGGCATTCCAGTGCGACCTATCAGCTGATGATCTCCGACGGCGATGTGAAAGCTGTTCAGGGAACTACTGGACACGCTACGACGGATATGCTGGTGAACACCTATGCGCATATCCAGCAGTCCTCTCGTGTAGAGCTGGGCAGGAAGTTCGAGCAAGGGTTTTATGCTAAACAGGAAAGCCCCAGCCCGCAGGCTGTACCCGCCGAAGGCGAACCGACCATTTCTATGACCGCCCTGTTGGAACTTCTGAAGAACGCAGACCCCGAAGTAAAGGCGCAGCTCCGTCTGGCACTACTGACCTGATGCAAAATTTACCACGCATTTCCAAGCAACTCCAGCCCATGCAGAGGATTCCTACAAAAAAGCCGACCGTGCAAAAACCGTGCATTGACCGTGCAGAGCTCGAATTTTCGGGGTTACATAACAAAAAAGAACGTAAAACCTTACGATTTGATGTTCAAAATTCGGGTGCACCTCCAGGGACTCGAACCCTGGTCCCACTGATTAAGATAAACCAACGTGCAACAATCGTTAATTTTCAAAATTGCGTCAATTTGTTATTTTTATCGTTTTGTCGTAAATTTGTGTTTTGCATCTGCTGCATTCTTTGCACCTGTTGTCCCCTCTCGCATCCGTTATCCGGCCGTTCCGGTGTGCAAAAAGTGTGCAGAGCCACAATCAGCCCCTTAAAGCAGGCATCGGTTTTTATGCAAAGCCGGGAAAATGGCCGGGTTCGAACCCAAAACGGTAGCTGCAATCTAGCCTGTTTAGCCCAAACATCAAATGTACATCAACAACTACGATTCATGGCAGGGATTTGGACAACTGCGATCTCTTATAAATCCAAAGCAGCTCTTTCTATGTGGACTTTTCTGGGTGGAAATACCCAAAGGGTTCACTTTTTTATTTTATCGACAGCGCCTCCATCCGGGCTATACTGCTGTTTTGAAATTTATTTGGCAGCAAAACCCTGAAGGATCACGACTCGTTATAAAGCGTGACGGATTTCAGACAAAAGCGCACAAGGCTTGAACAAAGCCGTAAGATCACTTCCTGGAGCGACAAAGACTTATACAGTCTTAGTTTCGATTGCAGGATCCTTTTCCCCACTTAATACTTTAAGCGGTATTATTGCCTTGCAAGAAAGAAATGAGGTGTACAATCATGAGCATTACAAATGCGGCGAGAAGATTTGAACAGAGATTTGACGCAAAAGCGGAGCGCTTTATTTGGCATCATCCGCTACTTGGCTCCATCTCCATCTTTGTTGGAATGCCATTACTGGTTTTGGCGTGTGTCTGTATCAGTACGATCGTTATCTCCTTTCCTATGGCATGGCTTTTGGGTTGATTGTAATCTTTATTTCATCTTTAAACGCACAAAAGATGACTAATGCCATTTTTAGAGGAAAGGTTTTATGATATTGAGGACAGCAAAAAAGGAGGATGAATCTTATGCAAATGCTAATTGCACTCATAGGTGTATGTGCGGCAGCAATGCTGCTGTGGTATGTCTATATTTTAATGAAGGGAGATGATCAGGCATGAGCACCATGATTCAGTATGTTTTATACCTTGCCATCCTGGTTGTTTTGGCAATTCCGCTGGGCGCATACATAAAAAACGTCATGAACGGCGAGAAAACTTTTTTGTCCAAAGTTCTGACACCGTGCGAAAACCTGATTTACAAGGTTATGCGTGTGGACAGAGAAGAACAGATGACATGGAAAAAATATGCGGTAAGTGTAATTGTTTTTTCCGGTATCGGGCTTGTTTTTCTGTTCCTGCTTCAACTTCTGCAGGGAGTTCTTCCCGGAAACCCGCAGAATCTTTCCGGTGTGAAATGGGATTTGGCATTTAACACTTCTGCAAGTTTCATTACCAATACAAACTGGCAGGCATATTCCGGTGAATCCACATTGAGTTATCTCACTCAGGCTTTAGGTCTGACTGTTCAGAACTTTGTTTCCGCAGCTACAGGTATCGCCGTTCTATTTGCATTGATCCGTGGCTTTATCAAGGTGAAATCCTCCGGGCTGGGAAGCTTTTGGGTAGACTTGACCCGCATTGTGGTTCACATCCTACTCCCGCTGAATCTGGTTATTTCTCTGTTGCTGGTAGGCGGCGGCGTGATTCAGAACCTGAAAAGTGCAGAAACAGTATCCCTTGTAGAACCGATTGCCGTCAGTGCAGAAGGCGAAATCCTTGAGGATGCGGTAATTGACTTAGACACCGAAACCGTCACTGTAGATGGCGAAATCGTTTCGGATGCACAGATCGTCACCGAGCAGTTCGTACCGATGGGTCCTGTGGCCAGCCAGGTCGCAATCAAACAGACCGGCACCAACGGCGGCGGTTATATGGGCGTCAACTCCGCACATCCTTTGGAAAATCCCAATGCCTTTACCAATCTGATCGAAATGATTTCCATTCTACTGATTCCGGCGGCACTGTGTTTCACATTCGGTTCTGCGGTAAAGAACAAGAGGCAGGGTATTGCAATCTTTATGGCAATGTTTGTCTGTCTGGTTGTTGCCTTGAGCTGCATCGCCGTTACTGAACAGGTTGGAACACCCCAGCTTGCACAAAACGGCGCAGTCAATATGTCAATGGCAGAACAGGCAGGCGGCAATATGGAGGGCAAGGAGACTCGCTTCGGCATTGCAGCGTCCTCTACCTGGGCAGCCTTCACCACAGCAGCTTCTAACGGCTCTGTAAATTCCATGCATGACAGCTACACGCCGCTTGCCGGTATGGTGACTATGCTGCTGATGCAGCTCGGCGAGGTTATTTTCGGCGGCGTGGGCTGCGGTCTTTACGGTATGCTTGCTTTTGCCATTCTGACGGTGTTTATTGCTGGCCTGATGGTAGGCCGCACCCCAGAATTCCTTGGAAAGAAAATTGAGCCTTATGAGATGAAATGGTCGGTACTGGTTTGCCTTGCAACACCCATTGCAATTCTGGTCGGCAGCGGTCTTGCCGCTGTAGTACCCTCTGTTATGGATAGCCTGCACAACGGCGGTGCCCACGGTTTCTCTGAAATGCTGTATGCCTACTCATCCTGTGGCGGCAATAACGGCTCTGCCTTTGCCGGTTTCAATGCGAATACCGTATTTCTGAATGTAAGCCTGGGACTGGTGATGCTCTTTGCCCGGTTCCTGCCCATCATCGGCACACTTGCAATCGCAGGCAGCCTGGCTGGGAAAAAGAAAATTGCCACGACTGCGGGCACCTTGTCTACCACAAATGGAATGTTTGTGTTCCTGCTGATTGTTGTGGTATTGCTGATCGGTGCGCTGAGCTTCTTCCCGGCGCTTGCCCTTGGTCCGCTTGCTGAGTTCTTTGGCAGTATTGCGTAAAGGAGTTTTACAGATATGCGTACAAAACAGGAAAGTGCTTTTGCCGACCGGAAAATGCTCGGCAGGGCAATTAAAGATTCTTTTGCGAAATTAAGTCCGAAAACACAGGCAAAAAACCCGGTCATGTTTCTGGTTTTTGTGTCTGCGATCTTGACCAGTATCCTTTGGGTGGCATCCCTGTTCGGGTTAAAAGACGCTCCAAGCGGATATACACTGGCGATTGCCATTATCCTTTGGTTTACCGTGCTATTTGCCAACTTTGCCGAGGCCATTGCAGAAGGTCGTGGTAAAGCACAGGCAGATTCTCTCCGGGCATCCCGAAAGGATGTGGACGCACATAAAATTCCCTCTGTATCGCAGAAGGACAGCGTGACTGTAGTTCCATCCGCCCTGCTGAAAAAAGGGGAACTGGTGATCGTCAAAGCAGGAGAGCAGATTCCGGCAGACGGCGAAGTCATAGAAGGTGCGGCATCTGTGGATGAAAGCGCCATCACCGGCGAATCCGCTCCTGTAATTCGTGAGGCAGGCGGCGACCGCAGCGCTGTAACCGGCGGCACCACTGTACTGTCGGACTGGATTGTTGTCAGAGTGACCAACGAAGCCGGAGAAAGCTTTCTGGACAAGATGATTGCGATGGTAGAAGGTGCTGCCCGGAAGAAGACGCCCAACGAAATTGCTTTGCAGATTTTTCTGGTAGCCTTGTCCATTATCTTTATCTTGGTGACAGTCTCTCTCTACACTTATTCCATTTTTTCGGCAAAGCTGGCGGGAATTGAGAATCCCACCTCTGTAACAACTCTGGTAGCGCTGTTGGTGTGCCTTGCGCCTACTACCATTGGTGCCTTGCTTTCCGCCATCGGTATTGCCGGTATGTCCCGACTGAACCAGGCAAATGTTCTGGCCATGAGTGGTCGTGCCATTGAAGCCGCCGGTGATGTAGACACTCTGATGCTTGACAAAACCGGAACAATCACCCTGGGTAATCGACAGGCATCTGAGTTCATTCCGGTAGATGGTGTTGATATCCAGGAACTGGCGGACGCCGCTCAGCTTTCTTCTCTGGCCGATGAAACCCCCGAGGGCAGAAGCGTTGTTGTGCTGGCAAAGGAGCAGTTTGGAATTCGTGGCAGAAGCCTTCAGGACAAGAATATGCACTTTGTCCCCTTTACTGCCGTGACTCGTATGAGCGGCGTTGACTTTGACGGCAACGAAATCCGAAAAGGCGCAGCAGATGCCATGCAGAGTTATGTGACCCATGCAGGCGGAATGTATTCTCAAGACTGTGATCGGGTTGTCAAGTCTATTGCGTCCAAGGGCGGCACACCTCTGGTTGTGGCTAAGAACCACAAGATTCTCGGCGTTATCTATTTGAAGGATATTATCAAGCAGGGTGTGAAGGAGAAATTCGCAGATCTGCGGAAAATGGGCATCAAGACCATTATGATCACCGGCGACAATCCGATTACTGCTGCGGCCATTGCTGCCGAGGCCGGTGTGGATGACTTCCTTGCGGAAGCAACGCCGGAAGGAAAGCTGGCAATGATCCGTGATTTTCAGGCCAAGGGTCATTTGGTCGCCATGACAGGCGACGGCACCAACGACGCTCCGGCTTTGGCACAAGCAGATGTTGCAGTTGCCATGAACAGCGGCACACAAGCAGCAAAAGAAGCAGGCAACATGGTGGATTTGGACTCTTCCCCCACAAAACTGATCGACATTGTTCGCATCGGCAAACAGCTTTTGATGACACGAGGCAGCCTGACTACCTTCTCCATTGCCAACGATGTGGCAAAATACTTTGCCATTATTCCGGCGCTGTTTATGGGACTTTATCCGGGACTGTCTGCTCTGAATATTATGGGGCTGCATTCCCCGCAAAGCGCTGTCCTCTCTGCGATTATTTATAATGCACTCATCATTATTGCGCTCATTCCGTTGGCGCTAAAAGGTGTGAAATATCGTGAAGTTGCTGCTGGAAAGCTGCTGTCACGGAACCTGCTGGTTTATGGTCTGGGCGGTCTGGCGGCTCCCTTTATCTTTGTGAAACTGATTGATGTTCTGCTGGTGTTTACCGGCCTGGTATAAGGAGGAGGCAAAATATGAGTGCGATAACAACGAAAGCCATCTCGTATTTTGAAGGCATTCTTGGAATGACCTTAGCCGTCCTATGTGCGATCACACTGCGTTTCGCCATATGGGAACCGGAATTGCTTCAGAAAATTTTTCTCACCATCTTCGGATAAGGGGGTATATATTATGAAAACAATAAAAAGTGTACTGCCAAAGGCAGGTATGATCTTTTTAATCTTTACGCTGCTGTGCGGCGTGATCTATACGGGTGTTGTCACAGGAATTGCTCAGCTGATTTTCCCGGACAATGCAGGCGGAAGCATCATTGAAGTAGACGGAAAAAAATATGGCTGTGAATTACTTGGGCAGCAATATACAGATGAAGCCCATATGTGGGGGCGCATTATGAATATTGATGTTTCAACCTATACGGATGAAAACGGAAAGGCACTGATGTACGCCGCTCCCTCCAACCTCTCTCCTGCAAGTGAGGAGTATGCACAGCTTGTGGCAGAACGTGTAGAAAAGCTCCGCAATGCAAATCCTGAAATGGACGAAACAGCTGTTCCGGTGGACCTTGTCACCTGTTCCGGCAGTGGGCTTGATCCCCATATTTCCCCGGCAGCAGCGGAATATCAGGTAGCACGCATTGCAAAAGCAAATGATATGACCGAAGATGAAGTGCGTGAGATCATCCAAAACTGCACCGACGGACGATTCCTTGGCATCTTTGGTGAAGAGACCGTCAATGTGCTGGAAGTCAATCTGATGCTGGACGGTATTCTGGAGCGGTGAAATGAACATAGCTAAAATCATGATTCCCAAAATCTCCACTGTATTTCTTTATGAAAAGGATACGATTCGTCAGGGATTGGAACGGTTTATGGTACATGGCTATACCGCTGTCCCGGTACTGAATGATCAGGAACAGTATATTGGAAGCGTGACGGAGGGAGATTTCCTCCGCCACCTTCTTGTTTGCCAGACAACAGACTTGAAAGTACAGGAGGGATACCGACTTGGCAGCATTGTTCGCAGAGATTTTTGCCCTGCGTTGCAAATAGATGCAGATTCCGAGCAGGTTGTGACTTCAATGTTGAATCAGAATTTTGTCCCCATCGTTGATGGCCGGAATGCTCTATGCGGGATTCTGACAAGGAAACGGCTGATTGAATTTCTGGCACAAGCTCGTGATAAAAAAGAATAAGTCCTGCATCTTTAGACGGCCTTAATACAGATACGCATCCTCTTTTACTTTCTTTACTCCCTTTGATTTATAATTAAGGGCACATAAAGGGGTATAAAGGAGGATTGCAGTTATGGGAGTAGTGTTGTCAAAAAGTTGGCAACGCCTTTCTCGGATGCATTGTTTACTTCTACCTCAGCAGTTTGTGTAACCGGACTCATTATACATGATACGGCAACATACTGGTCGGCCTTCGGCCAGTTTGTCATTTTACTGCTGATTCAGATTGTAGGCATGGGGGTATTACCATAGCCGCATCCTTTGCAATGATTTCCGGTCGGAAGATTTCTTTGATAGGAGGGTTAAAATGGAACTGCCAAGACAAGATCCGGATCAGCTTCTTCGTGCGATCCGTAACGATGCATCCACTAAGAAAAGCGGAAAACTCAAAATCTTTTTCGGTTATGCCGCAGGTGTCGGAAAGACCTATGCCATGCTTCAGGCGGCTCATCAGGCTAAGGAGCGTGGCATCGATGTGGTTGCTGGATACATAGAACCCCATGCCCGACCCCAGACGATGGCGCTTCTGGACGGCTTGGAGCAGCTTCCTGTGAAACAAGTTGCTTACGAAGGAATGACTCTTCGTGAATTTGATATTGATGCTGCGCTCAACCGAAAGCCCCAGCTCATACTGGTGGATGAGTTGGCCCATACCAACGCCGAAAGCAGTCGGCACACGAAGCGGTATCAGGATGTTCAGGAACTGCTAAATACTGGAATTGATGTCTATACGACTGTAAATGTCCAACATATCGAGAGTCTCAACGATACCGTAGCCTCTATCACCGGAATTCTTGTGCGGGAGCGTATTCCGGATTCCATCTTTGATCAAGCAGATCAGGTAGAACTGGTGGATGTTGAGCCTGCGGAGTTGCTGGAACGACTGGCAAGTGGAAATGTGTACCGGGAAGATCAGGCGCAGCGGGCAACAGTTAATTTTTTCACACTGGAAAATCTCACCGCATTGCGGGAAATCGCCCTCCGTCGGTGCGCTGACCGGGTGAACTTGCTGACGGAAAGCGCCAGAGTACAGAGCCGAGGCGATTACCATACAGACGAGCGCATTCTGGCATGTCTTTCCTCGTCGCCGTCCAACGCAAAAATCATTCGGACTGCTGCAAGGATGGCAAGAGCCTTTCGGGGAACATTTACCGCTCTTTATGTGGAAACGCCAAATACAGCGGCGATGAGTGACGATGATAAAAAGCGTTTGCAGGATAATAAGCGTCTGGCCCAGCAACTTGGCGCTGCGATTGAGACAAGTTATGGCGATGACGTGCCTTATCAGATTGCGGAATTTGCCCGTCTTTCCGGCATCTCAAAAATCGTAATTGGACGAAGTACCATTGCACGAAAGAATATTTTCAGCAAGCCCACCTTGACGGAACGCCTGATCTCCAGCGTACCTAATCTGGATATTCATGTGATACCGGATGCCAGCACAGGAACCAGCTATCAGGAAAAAAAGAGTAAGGCGCAGGTAGATGCGATGCCCCTGCGTGATGTACTGAAGAGTATAGTCGTATTGCTGGCAGCTACACTGATTGGCTGTGGCTTTGACGCTCTTGGGTTCACGGAGAGTAATATTATCGCAGTTTACATATTAGGCGTACTTGTGACCGCTGTAATCACAACCAACCGACTGTGCGGGATTCTGACCTCGGTTGTCAGTGTGCTGGTTTTCAATTTCTTTTTTACCACTCCGAGACTGACATTCCATTTTGACGATCCGAACTATATTGTTACCTTTACTATTATGTTTATCGTAACATTGCTTTCCGGATCTCTTGCTACCCGGCTGAAAGAAAATGCGAAACAATCTGCCCATACAGCTTACCGTACAAAGATTCTTTTTGAAACCAACCAGCTTCTGCAAAAAGAGCAGGATGAGAATGCGGTGATCACCGCTACGGCAGGGCAGCTCATGAAGCTGCTGAAAAAAGATATTGTCGTCTACCTGTCTGATGGTAAAGAACTTGCCCCCCCTAACGTTTTTCGTGCTGTTAATAGCACTCAGGAAGATTTAATTTCTGAGAACGAGAAAGCAGTCGCCGATTGGGCCTTCCGAAACAATAAACACGCCGGTGCCACAACAGATACATTATCCAGTGCAAAGTGTTTATACCTTGCGATTCGGGTCAACCAGCATGTATATGGAGTGGCTGGTATTGCGGTGAACGGTATTCCGCTGGACTCTTTCGAAAACAGCGTACTCCTCTCTATTCTGGGCGAGTGCGCTTTGGCACTTGAAAACATCAAAAACGCCAAAGAAAAAGAGGAAGCGGCTGTTCTGGCGCAAAATGAACAGCTTCGTGCTAACCTGCTGCGGGCAATCTCTCATGATCTTCGAACCCCTTTGACAGCGATTTCTGGCAGCGCAGGCAATTTGCTTGCAAATTATAAAAAGATGGATGATGCATTGCGGGAGCAGACCTTTACCGATATTTATGACGATTCCATGTGGCTGATCAATCTCGTTGAAAACCTGTTGGCAGTCACACGAATTGAGGGCAAACAGGTCAATCTAACTCGGAGTATCGAGCTCATGGATGAGGTCGTTTCTGAAGCACTGAAGCACATCAACAGAAAGAGTAAAGAACACACCATTCGTGTAACCAGCGGTAAAGACTTTATCCTTGCCCACATTGATGCGAAGCTGATCGTTCAGGTGATTATCAATTTGGTTGACAACGCCATCAAATATACCCCTGTCGGTTCAGTAATTGAAATACATACTGATCAAAAAGAGCAATGGGTCACGGTTTCCGTTTCCGACAACGGCCCTGGGATTCCCGATGAGCAGAAACCCCGTATTTTCGATATGTTTTATAGTGGGGCCAATAAAGTGGTCGACAGCCGCAGAAGCCTTGGATTGGGGCTGTCCCTCTGTAAGTCCATTGTGACCGCCCACGGCGGCACGATTTCCGTATCAGACAATCAGCCAAATGGCACTGTGTTCACATTTACATTACCCGCCGGGAAGGTAGAACTTCATGAATAAACCTTTGATATTAGTGGTTGAGGATGACCCATCTATACGAAATCTCATTACAACCACATTGAAAACAAATGATTATCGTTATGTGGTAGCGCCCAGTGGCTCGACCCCCCAGCCATTATGGAGGCCACATCGCACAATCCTGAAATTATCTTGCTGGATTTGGGCTTGCCGGATATGGATGGCGTTCAAGTCATTCAAACGGTACGCTCCTGGTCCAATGCCCCCATCATTGTAATTAGCGCCAGAAGTGAAGATAATGACAAGATTCATGCATTGGATGCCGGAGCTGACGATTATCTGACAAAACCTTTTTCTGTTGAAGAATTATTGGCTCGACTTCGGGTGACGCAGCGAAGACTCTCTCTGATGACGGCGGAAATGGTAACCGCCAGTTCTGTATTTGTGAATGGTAAGTTGAAAGTGGATTATGCTGGGGGATGCGCTTATCTGGATGAAAACGAACTTCACCTGACACCCATTGAGTATAAGCTGTTGTGTCTGCTGTCCAAGAATGTTGGCAAGGTACTGACCCATACCTTTATCACACAAAATATCTGGGGCCGCAGTTGGGATAACGATGTGGCTTCCCTGCGGGTATTTATGGCAACACTGCGGAAAAAGCTGGAGCCAACAGAGGAGTCCCCGCAATACATCCAAACACATATTGGTGTGGGCTACCGTATGATAAAAGTAGAATAATACTATGCGGTCGGCCAGTGTTCATAGATGCATCAGATGTTCAACATACCGAATTGAAGCTCATGCCGAATCACCGTTTGAATTTGTGGTCGCTGCGAACCTTTCTGACCGTGGATGACGAAACGTTTGAACGCTTGCAGAAACGGTTTGAGAGCATGGTACGATAACCTGTTTCTGATTTAAAAACTTGTCAAGAGGGCTGGCACCGTCCAGTCCTCTCTCTTTTTGCTAAAGTTCCCCTTTCTTTTTCTTGCAAGCTGCCGAAAGTGACGTATTCTCAAAAGTTCGCGTTTGCGAAGCGAAGCGGAGCAATGAAAGCCCCAGTGGGGCTTTTAAGCGACAGAACGGTCTTGCGTAGCAAGATGGAGGGGCCTCGCCCCGACAAGTTCACGTTGGCACGACTCAATTTTTGTGGTAATCCATTCCAACAATTTAATATAACATATTTTTACATATTCGTTCAGACCCTGCGGGGATGAACATTTTGGCTTTCAGCCGTTACATAACCGACTAGCATGACCTTCCAGAAAAAGCGAAGGCAGAGCTGGTCTGTTTTGTGACGGCTTTTTTGTTGCCGTTTTGCTCGTTGAACCTTGAAAACCGCAGGACCGTCTGCACGGGATACCCGGCGATGCCCCCCCAGTGGGAGAGCCGGAAAACGCCGCCGGAAGAGGGCAGGAAAGCCATGCAGGGAGAACGGCGCACTCAGCCTCATGTGTTCAAAATGAGCACATGAGGTTATTCTCTCTAGTTTGTACCCATGTGGACAAATTGTCTGCATGAATTCTGTCCGTGTTACGCTTAACCTCGACTTGACATTTTGTCAAGCCACAGTGAAATCTGGTAAGTGCCGATTTCCGGCACTTACCAGATTACTGTAACGCGATCGTTCTGTGGTGGGTTACGAAAACCGTAACTCACCACTTGGATGTGGTAAATGAAAAAATGTCCACTTGCCACCCTGTTTATCTTTCTTCTGCACTTTTCAGCGCACTTTTGCGGTATTGCAGAGGGCTTTGCCCGGTGGCTTTTGCAAAGCGGGTGGAAAAGTTGCTGGCATCCCCAAAGCCTACCTTCTGTGCAATTTCACTGACGCTGTGGTCGGTGAGGACAAGCAGTTCCTTTGCCTGTGTAATGCGGAAGTTGACCAGATAATTATACGGTGTCGTGCCCATATACCGCCGAAACAGCCGCAGAAAATAGCTTTTGCTCATGTGCGCCTCTGCTAGCAGGTCGGCAAGGCAAAGTTCCTGCTGGTAATTTTTGCGCAGGGTCTCCGCCGCCTGCAAAATCACCTGCCGCGCGCTGGTGGTTTCGGCCTGTGCAAGGATGCTCCGGGCGCACAGCGCCAGCATCTCGTGGAGCGCCAGCCCGGTGGTTACCATGCTGTCCACGGTGCTGCGCTCCATCTGCCCCAAAAGCATTTCAAAATATTCCTGCATCTTGACCCCGGTGAGCTGCACCGGGGTCAGTTTTTTGCCCGGCAGCAGCAGCGGCTCCATGGCGGCGACCCCTGCGCCGTCCAGATGCACCCAGTAATGGTGCCAACAGCTTTGCCCCGGGGCGGTGCAGTAGCTTTGCGGGGTGCGGCAGTTCAGCAGCAGCGCCTGCCCGGTGCTGAGCACCACATGGCTTTCCCCCTGCTCAATCAGCCCTGCACCCCGGAGGGTATAAAACAGGATGTAACTTTCCTTATCTGTCCGGGCGGTGGAAAAATGCTGCTGGGCGTAAAACACTCCCGCCTCGGTGCAGTAGTAGGGCTGTGCCAACTCTGCTTCGCTGGGGGTAGTGCGCTTCCAGACACTCTCCGGGGTCACATCCATGTTGTAGGTCAGCACTTTCTGTTTCCTCTCTTTCTGAGGTGTATCTGAAAACAAAGAAAATGACGAATATTTCGCAAGCACAAGCGGGATTTAAGGCAAATAGCCGCAGGAATCCTTTGTGGATTTCAAGGCTGTTTAACGCAAAATCCAGCTGTGCTTGTAGAAATAGACTAAATTTTCGACTTTTCAGATACACCCTAGGTTCAGTATAGCGCACCAGCCTTTGCAGTGCAAGAGTAGACTTTTCACAAAGAACGTGTCACCTTTGCGGATGGAATTGCCCGCATCATACCGCTATACTGGTAGCAGTCAAAGCCACACAGGAGGCGCATTATGCAAAAAAATCATCTTGCCATCGACATTGGTGCGTCCAGCGGGCGGCACATTGTGGGATGGATGGAGAACGGTGTTCTCCGCACCGAGGAAGTGTACCGTTTTCCCAATAGCGTCCAGCGGGTGGACGGTCATCTGGAATGGGACATCGACAGCCTGTTTGCCAACGTGAAGCAGGGCATCCGGGAAGCCTTTGCAAAATATCCGAATATTGAGAGCCTTTCCATCGACACATGGGCGGTGGACTATGTGCTGCTGAAAGACGGTCATCCTCTCTCCCCTGTCTACGCCTACCGGGACAGCCGGACGCAGGCCGTGATCCCCGAAGTCCACAGCATTCTGCCATTTGCGCAGCTTTACCAGCGCACCGGCATCCAGTTCCAGCCCTTCAACAGCATTTATCAGCTGTATGCCGATAAAAAAGCCGGGCGGCTGGCCGAAGCCGAGGACTTTTTGATGATCCCGGAATATCTGCTGTGGAAACTGTGCGGCGTAAAAGCCCGCGAGTACACCAATGCCACCTCCACCGGCCTTGTGAACGCTCAGACCAAAGAGTACGACCCGGAGATTCTCAAAGCTTTGGGCTTGCCGGAGGCGATGTTCCCCAAGCTGACCGCTCCCGGTACGGTGCTGGGCCCGTTGAAGGCGGACATTGCCGCCGAGGTGGGCGGGCAGACCAAGGTGGTGCTGTGCGCCACCCACGACACCGCCAGCGCCGTGGAGGGCATCCCCATGGAGCAGGGGGATGCGCCGTTTCTCTCCTCCGGCACATGGAGTTTGCTGGGGGTCAAGCTGGCAAAGCCCATCACCAGCCCGGAGAGCCGCCGCGCCAACTTTACCAACGAGGGCGGCGTGGGGTACATCCGCTACCTGAAAAACATCATGGGTCTGTGGATCATCCAGTGTGTGCAAAAGCAGCTGGGCATCTCCTTTGCCGAGATGGTGGAGCTGGCCAAGACCAGCACCTACACCCGCATTTTTGATGTAAACGAAGCCCGGTTCTCTGCCCCGCAGGATATGCGCGCAGAGATTCGCACGGCTCTCGCCGAGACCGGCGAAGCCCCGGCCACGGATGCCGACCTCATCAACAGCATCTACCACTCGCTGGCGTACTGCTACGGGGAAGCTTTCCGGGAGCTGGAAGCCCTCACCGGGCAGCACTGGGATAAACTGTACATCGCAGGCGGCGGCGCAAAGAACGCTACCCTGAACGAGCTGACCGCCCATTATACCGGAAAACAGGTGGTGGTAGGCTTCCTTTGCCTTTTTGTACTCCTCCTGCTTTTTCTCTAAGTCCTCTTTGGCACTCTGGT
>ENA-OPEV01000826-OPEV01000826.1-human-gut-metagenome-genome-assembly--contig:-NODE-826-length-18937-cov-4.317339_pt1 | contig 18937 bp, 17 predicted proteins | sample MGYA00241637_ERZ501537 | MGnify/ENA primary metagenome ERZ501537 (study PRJEB25962, sample SAMEA1972159) | human gut metagenome | biome: human gut; feature: human-associated habitat; material: faeces...
AAACTGCAATACGGAGTCTGGCGGTACCGGAACGACCGGTTCCTGCGGCTGCGGCGGAACACAGGCAGAGGACAGGGAACGCCGGGCATACCGTCAGGGATACCGCGACGGCTGGAACTGGGGGTACTGGCAGGGCTGGAATGATGCTGTCTGGGGCCGGAATGGCAGAGACAGAAATAGCTGCGGAGATTAAAACGTATAAAAATTCAAATTGCAGGAAAAGTCCCGGCATTTACCGGGACTTCTCTGCATTTGTAACTGTTTTGACATGATGGGGATATTTGTTTGCAAACAGGTGGTTTTGTATAATATACAAAAATATGGAAGACTATATAATAATTCAATCAATCAAACATACATATTTTTGTTGGAAATAAAAACAAAATAATTGTATTTTTAATTAACTGATATGTAAGATGGATTACATATAGTTTTTTATTGTCAATATTTTTTGTGCAAAATTTGTACTTATGTTAAAGATAAACAAAAAACATAGAAGAAAATCGTATAAAATTGAGTATTTAATATTCTATATTTTTGTGCTAATATATAAGCGGGGTGTTAATAATACGTTAAGATTTTATATAAATCTGCAAATAACGTGTTAAGACTACAGAAACATTAAAAAGAGGAGGAGTTACAACTATGAGAAAGGTGAAAAAATTTATGGCTCTTGGTGCTGCAGCTGTAATGGCGGCCAGCATGTTGGCGGGATGTGGAGGTTCCGGATCGGCAGCAACAGAAGCGCAAAAAGAAAATGCTGCTCCGGTGTCTGCAGAAGCAGAAAAGGAAAAAGAGCCTGCTGGTGAAGCGGCATCAACAGAGGTGGAGAAAATCGATTTGGTATTCAGTCATATCAATGCAGAGACTCATACCTGGCATAAGATGGCTGAGAAATTCAAAGAACTGATTGAAGAAAAATCGGGAGGAAATATTACAGTTACTATTTATCCAAATAACCAGCTTGGTTCTGAGATTGAAACAGTACAGTCTGCAATTGCTGGTATGGGGGATTGCGATATTGTTCTGACTGGCGAATCTATGCAGACTTATGTTGAAGAGTTGGGTATCATTGGTATGCCATATGCTATTACCAGTGATGAACATATGGATGCGGTTCTGGAGGGTGATGTAGGTAAAGAACTGGAGGATCTGATGCTAAAGGCAGGTCTTAGAAGTTTAGGCGCTGTTAAGCGTGGACCACGTAACATTACTTCTAATAAGGAAATTCACACCCCAGATGATTTGAAGGGTTTTATTATTCGTACTCCAGAGTCAAAAATGACTATGGCAGCATTTGAAGCTATGGGTGCAAAGCCAACTCCGATGGCATTCTCTGAGATTTTCACATCCTTACAGCAGGGCGTTATCCATGGACAGGAGAATCCTCTTGCAAATATCTATGACGCATCTCTGTACGAAGTTCAGGATTATGTTATTGAAACAGAGCATCTGAGAGCGTGGGTTTATATGGCTATTTCCGAAGCAAGATTTTCAAGTTTTTCTCCAGAAGCGCAGGCTATGATTCAGGAGTGTGCTTCTGAGGCCATTGCTTATGAGCATGAGCTGTTCCTAGCGGACGAAGCTCAGTTAAAGAGCACTCTTGAAGAGAAAGGGATGACCTTCATTGAGGTTGACCAGACTCCATTTAAGGAGAAAGCTGTTTCTGGTGTGCTTGAGGTATTATCCGATAAACAGAAAGCAATCTATGAGAAGATGGTTGCTGCTGATCCGGCAAAATAATTCAGAGATATAAGGCAATGCCGGTTTCCTGTTAGACAGGAACCGGCATTCATTATGTGCGCTGCTATTAAAAGTATGCTGAGATTAATTCAGGAGGTAGTGTGAAAGAAAGTAGAGGAAAGCCATAGATTGGCGCACTTGAATAAGCTGTCTAAAGCAGGCAACTTTTTGAAGTGTTATAGAGTTAGGAAATTAGTTCAAGAAGCTAATGGTTCATCAGGAGGAAGTAACCCTTCTCGTTGCAATAGTTTTTTGGCTTGTTTGATAGCCTTCGCCTTTTGTTTTTCAACAAGAGCTACAGGCATGTCGATTTTGTAAAGATCGCTCGGATTCCACTGCTCACCAGTAGACAGCATCTGGTAGATGGCGGTAAGAATCATACGGGCAATAGCGATAATGGCTCTTTTCTTGCCACGACGTTTAACAAGAGATTCATATTTCTTTTTGTAGTAAGGAGATTTGTCAGATTTTACGGCTGCATGAGCACACTGTACTAATGCAGGTTTGAGGTAGACTCCGGCACGTGTAAACCGGACAGATTTCCTCTTACCAGCAGATTCATTGCTGCCAGGTGTTAAACCAGCCCAGCAACATAAACGTCTGGAACTTGAGAACTGAGACATATCAGTGCCAATTTCGGAGATGATAGTGATTGCACTATCACGTTTGACACCCTGAATGGTACAGAGGAACTGGACAGCATTTTCAAAATCAGTGTTAGAAGAAATCATATTTTCTATCATTTTATCAACATCATTGATTTCGGCTGTGATATAATCCATATGTGCGCGGACAAGGCGCATACGGTATTTTTGGGCATCAGTCATCTGATATCCTTCGACGGATTCTATAACAGCATCTTCTTTGGATTTGAGGCTCCGAAGAAGTTTTGATGCGATTTCTTCGTGGTTAATGGATGAACCCGATTGTTCAAGCAGATAGTCGATAATGGATGTGGATGACTTCCCAAAGATATCGGAAACAACAGAATCTAATGCAACATTGCAAACAGTAAGAGCATTCTGATATCTATTCTTTTCACTTGAACGGCAGGAAACAAGCTTGTAACGATAGCGAGTGTATTCCCTGAGAATACGGACTTTCTTGCAGGGAATATAACTGCCTTTGACAAGTCCAAGACGGAACAAATCCCCAATCCATTTAGAATCTTTTGTATCATCTTTGTTGCCTTTCACCGCCTTTACCCATTTAGGATTGGCAATGACAACATTGATATCATCTTCCAGAAGATTAAAGACAGGAACCCAGTATTTACCTGTGGATTCCATGCAGACATCATGGCAATCATTGTCGAGAAGCCATTGCTTGAATTCAAGAATTGAATTGTTAAAGGTGGAAAAACGCTTCTTTTGGTAAGAAGGCTCAATGCCGCCGGTAGTTTTTACAATTGTGGCAACGAGAAAAGATTTGTGAACATCGACACCACAACAGGTTTGATAAGTAACTTTCATAGTCAGACTCCTTTCGTGAATGATAAGAAGCCATTGACTGAACTGCCACACAATTAAACGAAAGGCTTAAACAATTCTTAGGGTATGGATTCATGATGCCACTTATTTGTGCTTGAAAAGGCAGAACTTACACTGATTAATATGCTGTCTAAAACGAAGGAAGTTATTACAACTCCTCCTCCCGTGCTTTGTAGTGTAGCTTCTTGCAAACTATTTTACAGCACAGTGTAGAGAGTTGGAACACTTTCATTACTATTTGTGCCGCCAGCCGAAGGCGGCGGAATGGAGATTAGTATGAATAAAATTATTAACCAATATAAGCTTATTATGACTTATATCGGAATTATTGGTTTAGTTGGTTTTATTGGAAGTGTTTTGATTCAGGTTACTGCTCGTACCTTCCTTCCTACAGCTCCGAACTGGACAGAAGAGGCTGCACGTTTCTTGTTTATTTATATGGTTGCTTTTGGAGGAAATGCTGCAGTTATTACAGATGAATACGTTGGTGTAGAAATGTTGACAGAGATGTTTCCAAAGAGTGTTCAGAAAGGAATTAAAACACTTGTATTGGTAGCGCTAACAGCGTTTTCTGCATTTGTATTTTTGAAATGTGTGATGAGCAGTAAGGGTTTGATTGCAATTACACCGCCGGCGATGGTTTCCACAGCGTTGGAAATTCCGATGAAATATGTTTATATGTCGGAAGTAATTCTGTTTGGCTTTTATATGCTTAGCTTTTTGATGAGACTGTATATGTTATTTACTGAAAAGGAGGAGGCATAGGGTATGGTAGCTGTATTATTTATTACATTCATTGTATGTTTGGGACTGGGTGTGCCAGTTGCATTCAGCCTAGGGCTTTCTTCGCTAGTATATTTTATAGGAAATGATATGTCTCTGTATATGTTTGCCCAGAGATTTTTTGCAGGTCTGAATTCTTTTACACTGCTTTGTATTCCGGGCTTCGTATTTGCAGGATCTCTGATGAATCAGGGTGGTATCACAGAGCGTTTGATTGGTTTCTGTAATAAAATTGTTGGTCATATTACTGGCGGTCTGGCAATTGCGAACGTTGTTGCCTCCATGCTGTTTGCAGGTATTTCCGGTACGGCTCTAGCTGATACGGTAAGTGTGGGAGGTGTTTTGATTCCGTCTATGAAAAAAGAAGGCTATGATGCAGATTTCTCCTGTGCGGTAACTGCTGCATCTTCCTGTATTGGACCGATCATTCCTCCGTCTGTTCCTATGATTATGGCTGCAACCATGACAGGACTTTCCGTATCTAAGATGTTTGTTGCAGGTATGGTTCCTGGAATTTTGATGGGACTTGGTATGATTTTTGTTTCCTGGTATATTTCCAAGAAGCGCCATTATCCAAAAGCAGAGAGACGGTCTACTTTAAAAGAAGTTTTGGTATCTGCGAAGGAATCCTTCTTTGCAATTCTGATGACTCTGATTATTCTATCCGGTATCTGCTTTGGTTTTGTAACGCCGACAGAGGCTTCTATTCTGGCAGTTGTATATGGTATTTTTGTTGGCTTCTTTATTTATAAAGAACTGACGATCCCGCGTCTGATTGAGAGTATGAAATCTACAGTTACCTCCAGTGCAGGTATCATGGTTTTGGTAGGTATGGCGAACGTATTTGCATATATCCTGACCAAAGAGCAGATTCCGCAGATGGTAGCAGATGCAATGTTGTCTCTGACCAGCAATAAATATATCATTCTTATTTTGATTAACCTGCTTTTGGTGTTTGTTGGTATGTTTATGGAAACCATCGCAGCAATCCTGATTCTGTTTCCAGTTCTTTTAAATCTGGTTCTTATGGTAGGCGTAGATCCAATTCAGTTCGGTGTTATGGTTGTATTGAATCTGGTTCTTGGTCTGTGTACTCCTCCGGTGGGGGTATGTTTGTTTGCAGCCACCAATATTGGTGAGACAAAGCTGACAGGAGTTGTTAAGGAATTGATTCCCTATCTGATTTCCAATTTCATCGTATTAGGACTTGTTACATTTGTACCGTTCCTGACATCTGGTATTGCAGAGATGCTTCTGGGCGCTTAAGGCTGTGCAGTTGAAAATGTATATAAAAATCACTGGATTGATTTTTCGACCCGGTGATTTTTTGATAAAATATGAAAAAGAAAGATATGAACAGGGACCGGTCATCTGGCCGGTCCCTGTTTCCAGGATAAAAGGTCTAAAAGGCATCTGGCTGCGTCCTGATACCCAAGCTCGTAAACAAGCTGAAGTTTTTGCGGATCCTTTTCCATTCGTCCGATGGTAAGAGGCCTGCTGGGGCGGATCACAAAGGCCTGGCCGCTGTTTTCCAGAGACTCGATCTCATCCAGCGTCCGGTTGTACACGGATGGCCGGTTTTTAATGGTTTTTACAAAGGCTGGATAATGGCGGTAGCACAGTTCGGTAAGCCGGGTTCCCTCTGCTTTTTTCCGGTAACCCCTGTGGCGGGTAAGGACAACAACATTCCTTGGGTATCCAAGCTCCATAAAGGCTTTTACCGGGATGCTGTCCGTACAGCCGCCGTCTAACAGCTTTTTCCCTCCGGCATGTACGATTTTTGATACCAGAGGCAGTGATGCAGAGGCCCGCAGATAGTCGATCTGCTGTTTCATGTCGGTCAGATGCAGATACTCCGGTTTTCCTGTTTCTACATTGCTGCAGCCTACATAAAATTCGGCCGGATTATTGTTAAAGGCTGTATAGTCATAAGGATCCAGCTTTTCCGGCAGCGTGTGGTAGCAGAACCGTTCTCCTGCGATGTCTCCGGTGAGGATAAGGTTTCTAACGCTCATAAAGCGAGGATCCTGGCAGTATTTTTTATAATATCGGATGTTCCGCCCGCGCTGTCCGGAAAGAAAGCTGCAGCCGTGGATGGCTCCTGCGGATACTCCGATCACTCCGTCAAAGGTTACTCCCTGATCCATAAAGAGATCCAGCACGCCGGCTGTATAGATCCCGCGCATTCCGCCGCCTTCCAGCACAAGTCCTGTCTTTTGTTCCATTTTCTGATTCCTCCATTTGGCTTTGCCGGGCGGTTCTGTCCGGCAGGCATATCGTTTGAAATATATCCAGTATACCACACTTTTCCATCGGAAAACCTTTGTTTTTGCAGAAATATTATTGATAAAAATATGACAATATGAGATAATGGCATTACATGTGGGGAGACCCCTGTATAAAGGATAAAGAACAGACAGAGTGAAACGAATAACGGAGGGTGAAGTGAAAATGAAAGTAACAATATGTATTGGAAGCGCCTGCCATTTAAAGGGTTCCAGAGAGATTATTGAAAAGCTTCAGAAGCTTGTAAATGAAAACGGCCTGTCGGAACAGGTTGACTTAAACGGAGCTTTCTGCTCCGGAAACTGCGACCACGGCGTATGTGTGACTGTGGACGGAGAGTTATATTCATTGAAGCCGGAGGACACAGAAGCGTTTTTTGAAAACGAGATCAAAGGGAGACTGTGATTATGGGCATGGAAATCATTGATTTCAAGGCCACAAAATGTAAGCACTGCTATAAATGCGTCCGCTACTGCGAGGTAAAGGCCATCCAGGTCAAGGATGGACGAGCCGTGATCATGCCTGATAAATGTATTCTCTGCGGCCACTGCCTGAAGATATGTCCGCAGTCTGCAAAGACGCTCAGAAGCGATCTGGAGCTGGTGAAGGGCTGGATCGCAGCCGGCGAGAGGGTAGTGGTTTCCATTGCACCCTCTTATATGGGTCTGTTAAAATATAAGACCATCGGCCAGGTCCGTGGGGCACTGATCCGTCTGGGGTTTGAGGATGTGAGGGAAACATCCGAGGGCGCTGCCTATGTGACGGCAGAGTATGCCAGACTGCTTAAGGAGCATCAGATGGAAAATATCATTACCACCTGCTGCCCCAGTGTCAATGACCTGATCGAGATTTACTATCCGGAGCTGGTAAAATACCTTGCGCCGGTGGTATCTCCCATGATCGCCCACGGACGCATTTTAAAGGAAGAACTGGGGCGTGAGGTGAAGATAGTATTTTTAGGCCCCTGTATTGCAAAAAAGAAGGAGGCAAACGATCCTCGCCATGATAACTGCATTGATGCGGTCTTGAATTTCCGGGATATGAAAAAATGGCTGGATCAGGAGGAAATTTCCATTGAGGATTGTGAGGATATGCCCTTTACGGCCTTTGATCCCAAGGTAAACCGCCTGTATCCTGTTACAAACGGAGTGGTAAATTCGGTACTGGCTGAGGAAGAAAGCAGGGGAGACGGCTACCGCAAGTTCTATGTCCATGGGGAGACAAACTGTATTGACCTGTGCAGGAGCATGGCCAGGGGAGAGATCAAAGGGTGCTTTATTGAAATGAATATGTGCGCCGGCGGCTGTATTAAGGGGCCGACGGTGGATGATGAGGAGTTTATTTCACGCTTTAAAGTAAAGCTGGATATGGAGGAACGGATCTGCAGAGAGCCGGCCGACCGTTCCCAGATGGAGCATGCGGTTGAGGCAGTTTCTTTCAGAAAGGAGTTTTTAGACCGTTCGCCCAAAGATCCTATGCCGACGGAGGAGCAGATCCGCCAGATCCTGCGCATGACGAATAAATTTAAGCCAGAGGATGAGTTAAACTGCGGGGCCTGCGGTTATCCTACCTGTCGGGAAAAGGCGATCGCCGTATTCCAGCACAAGGCAGAGGTTTCCATGTGCATTCCCTATATGCATGAAAAGGCGGAATCCATGTCTAATCTGGTAATGGAAACTTCGCCTAATATTGTGCTTATTGTAGGGCCGGATATGCGGATTTTAGAGTATTCCGATGTGGGAGAGAAATACTTTGGAAAGACACGCACAGAGGCTCTTGAGATGTATCTGTATGAATTCATTGATCCGGTGGATTTCCAGTGGGTATTCGACACCCATCAGAATATCCATGGAAAGCGGGTCAGCTATCCGGAGTACCATTTGTCCACACTCCAGAATATTGTATACATAGAAAAGGAAAATGCAGTGCTTGCTACCTTTATTGATATCACCCGTGAGGAGGAACTGGCTCAGGAGGATTATGAGAAGAAGCTGGAAACTATTGATCTGGCTCAGAAGGTAATCCACAAGCAGATGATGGTGGCTCAGGAGATTGCAGGCCTTCTGGGAGAAACGACAGCGGAAACCAAAACTACCTTAAGCAAACTGTGCCGTTCTCTGTTAGATGATTCCTCTCTCCATGAGGAGGATGAAATGGAACCGCCTTTGGAAAATGTCCATATAGGAAGCGGGGCGGTTCCACTAAGCGGTGTGATGACAAGGGATTCCCTGGGAGGCGGCTCTCCAAGGCAGGCAGGAGCACAGGCTGTCATTTCGGGAGCGCCGGGTATACGGCCGGGAGCATCGGGAGCATCCGCCTCCAAGGCGGACAGCTCAGAAACGGCAGAAAAGCCGGCAGGCTATGTCCATCTGGGGAGCATCCGGCCCAAGTCTCCGGGCTTTGGGAGGTAGCGTATGGAGATAACGGTAGATGTTGCTTACAAAAGCCTGAACAAATACAGTGAGATCCTCTGCGGCGACAAGGTGGAAATCCTTCAGACAGAGGATTCCAACATTATGATTCTGGCCGACGGTATGGGAAGCGGGGTCAAGGCCAATATTTTATCTACTCTTACCTCAAAAATCCTGGGAACCATGTTTTTAAACGGAGCTACCCTGGAGGAATGTGTGGATACCATCAGTGAGACCCTTCCCATCTGCCAGGTGCGCCAGGTGGCCTACTCTACTTTCAGCATTTTGCAGATTTTCCATAATGGAGACGCCTATCTGGTAGAGTATGACAATCCGGGCTGCATTTTTATCCGGGACGGAAAACTGATGGAAATTCCCCAGAACATCCGGGAACTTCAGGGAAAACGGATCAATGAATACCGTTTTAAGGTGCAGAAGGGAGACGCTTTAATCCTTATGAGCGACGGCACCATTCATGCGGGAGTTGGCGATCTTTTAAACTTTGGCTGGCTGTGGAAGGATATAGCGGACTATGCGGTGCGCCAGTATCAGATCACCGTTTCCGCCATGCGTCTGGCTGCATCCATCAGCCGTGCCTGTGATGAGCTGTACCAGTTTCATCCGGGAGACGATACCACAGTGGCCTGTATGCGCATCATAAACAGCAAGCCGGTTCATCTGATGACTGGTCCGGCCCGAAATCCAGAGGATGATACAGCCATGGTAGAGGATTTTATGTCCGATCCCAATGCCGCGACCATTGTATGCGGCGGCACCAGCGCTACCATTGTGTCACGGGTTCTGAACCGGAAGCTGGATGTATCGCTGGACTATGTGGATCCGGAGATTCCGCCCATTGCCTATATGGACGGGGTAGATCTGGTGACAGAAGGCGTCCTTACGCTGAACCGCGTGCTGCAGCTTTTGCGGCGGTATGTAAAGAATGAAACCGTATCGGAGGATTTTTTTGAGGAACTGGATAAGCCCAATGGCGGCTCCATGGTGGCAAAGATCCTGATCGAGGACTGTACGGAGGTTCATCTGTATGTGGGAAAGGCCATCAACAGTGCCTATCAGAATCCGGGTCTTCCTTTTGATCTGGGAATCCGCCAGAATCTGGTGGAGCAGCTGCGCCATCTGATCGAGGATATGGGAAAAAAGGTGGTTATCACCTATTATTAAGTTGGCAATGGGCCCTTTGGGCCTTCCAAGATATATATTTGCTGTCTGGACGCTTAGAACAGGCGTCCGGGATTATGAATGGAGGAAATGAAAAATGGTAACAAATGATGCAACGATCCTGCGCCTGAAACATGACGTGCTCTATGAGGTCGCGAAAGCTGCATGGGAGGGAAATCTGGAGGAAAAAAGGGATGAGATCCCCTATGATATGATTCCGGGCCCTCAGGCCAGCTACCGCTGCTGTATTTACAAGGAGCGTGAGATCATCAAGCAGAGAGTCCGTCTGGCAGAAGGCAAGTGCCCTACAGGAAGAGACAGTTCCAATGTGGTTCAGGTCATTAACGCAGCCTGCGAGGAGTGTCCCATTGCGTCCTATATTGTCACAGATAACTGCCGCAAGTGTATGGGAAAGGCCTGCCAGAATTCCTGTAATTTTGGAGCCATCACCATGGGTCACGACCATGCCTATATTGATCCAAATAAGTGCAAGGAGTGCGGCAAGTGCGCACAGGCCTGTCCTTATAATGCGATCGCCCATCTGGAGCGCCCATGCAAAAAGGTCTGTCCGGTAGATGCGATCACATATGACGAGTATGGCATCTGTGTGATCGATGAAAAGAAGTGTATCCAGTGCGGCGCCTGTATCCACAGCTGCCCATTTGGAGCTATTGGTTCCAAGACCTTTATGGTAGATGTGATCCGTCTGATCAAGGCAGGCAAGAAGGTAGTCGCCATGGTGGCGCCCGCGACGGAAGGACAGTTCGGATCGGATATCACCATGGAGAGCTGGCGCGTGGCCTTAAAGCAGATGGGCTTTGCAGACATGGTTGAAGTGGCTCTGGGCGGCGACATGACGGCAGCTTATGAGGCAGAGGAGTGGGCAGAGGCCTACAAAGAGGGCAAGAAGATGACTACATCCTGCTGCCCCGCATTTGTAAATATGATCAAGCAGCATTTCCCTATGCTTCTTGACAATATGTCAACTACCGTATCACCTATGTGCGCCGTATCCAGACTGTTAAAGAGCCAGGATCATGATGTAGTGACTGTATTTATTGGCCCGTGTATTGCAAAAAAGAGCGAGAGCCTGGATCTGAATATTGAGGGAAATGCAGATTATGTTATGACCTTTGGCGAGATCCGCGCCATGATGCGCGCCAAGGGTGTAGAGCTGCAGCCCGCAACGAACGAGTATCAGGAAGGCTCTGTATTCGGAAAGCGTTTTGGAAACGGCGGAGGCGTAACGGCGGCTGTTGTAGAGTGCATGAAGGAGAGAGAAGAAAACTTTGACGCAAAGGTACTTCGCTGCAATGGAGGAGCCGAGTGTAAAAAGGCGCTTCTTCTCATGAAGGTAGGCCGTCTGCCTGAGGACTTTGTTGAGGGCATGGTCTGCGCAGGGGGCTGTGTCGGCGGCCCCAGCAAGCATAAGGGTGAGACAGAGGCAAAGAAGGCCAGAGACCAGCTGATCGGAGAGGCAGATGACAGAAGAATTCTGGAAAATCTGAAGAAATATCCCATGGATCAGTTCTCTATGCACAGACATTAAAAAGAAATCCGGGAGGCGGATATGCTTCCCGGATTTCTTTTTAAAAGAATAAAAACAAGAGAAAGGAAGAATGATTATTTATGCATGGAATTTTATACGGTGTAGGCGTAGGACCGGGAGATCCAAGGCTTATGACCTTTCTTGCGGCAGAAACTATAAAAAAATGTGAGGTTCTGGCTGTACCTGCCCGGACAAGAGAGCAGGCAGTGAGTTACCAGATTGCCAGAGGGCTTCTGCCTGAGTTGGATCAAAAGGCGTGTCTTTCTCTCGCAGTTCCCATGACAAAGGACAGGACGGTTTTAAACGCAGCCTATGAGCAGGCCGCAGATCTGGTAGAGGAGCAGTTAAAAGCAGGAAAGGACGTAGCCTGCCTGACCCTGGGCGATCCTACAATATACAGCACCTATATTTATCTTCACCGTATCATAAAGGCCAGGGGCTACGAAACGCAGATCATAAGCGGCGTTCCTTCCTTCTGCGCGGTCAGCGCCAAGCTTCAGGACAGTCTTGTCGACCGCTCAGAACAGCTTCATATTATTCCGTCCACTTATGATATTGAGGCGGCTCTTGCTCTTCCCGGTACAAAGGTGCTTATGAAGGCAGCCTCTAAAATGGACGCGGTGAAAAAAACGCTGCTGGAACAGAAAGCAGGGGCAGTTATGGTGGAAAACTGCGGATTGGAAAATGAAACGATTTACAGGGGAACGGAGCAAATTCCGGACCAGGCAGGGTATTATTCGCTTATTGTGGTAAAAGAACAACAAAAATGGTAAAAAAGGGCCGGTTTTCGTGAATATGTCTGTGATGGTAAATAGTACGCGGTCAAATGTACACCGGTGCTTGACACAAGACGGTGTTTAATGATAAAATACTTCACTAGATGGCAGAGGGTCACACTGTTTTTGACAGTTTTTGAACACGGCTCCTTGTCTTTTTGTCTTTTATCTATGAAAGGAGAATATGCACTATGAGAAAAAATGCAGCAAAAATTGCAGCTCTTATGCTGGGCGCAGCGATGGCTCTTACAGCCTGCGGCGGCGGACAGAGCACTGGAAATGGTGGGGGAAACACCAGTGCCGGAGGTAATGCAGGTTCTGGAAGCAGTACTCAGGCAGAGGAAAGTGATAAGAATGCAATTAAGGATCTGGTAACCTATGAAGCTCCAAATAGAGAGCAGGAAGGATTTTTTATTCTGAATACAGAGAAGGCAGCTGACTTAAATATACTCTGTAATCTCTATGCACCACTTATCGAGGTAGATGAAAACGGTAAATTAAGACCGGCAGTTGCCAAGGAATGGGGAACGGAGGACGGCGGCCTTACCTGGACCTTTAAGCTGAGAGACGATGTTAAGTGGGTTGATATCAACGGCAATGTAAAGGCTGACTGTACAGCTCAGGACTGGATTACCGCAATGGAGTGGGTATTAAACTTCCACAAGAACGGATCCAACAACACATCGATGCCTTTGGCTCTGATTAAGGGGGCTGAGGATTATTACAATTATACCAGGGAGCTTTCCGCAGAAGAGGCCAAGGCTCTTGATACATCCAAGATGCTGGAGATGGTAGGCATTGAGGCTCCGGATGATTATACCCTGATCTATCACTGTGCGCTCAACGCTCCTTACTTTGATACCGTATGTACATCAGCCTGCATGTATCCTATCTCCCAGGCTCTGATTGATGAGCTGGGCGTTGATAACATGGTCGGCATGACAAACGAAACCATGTGGTATACAGGTCCCTATTTTGAGACAACCTTTACCATGAACAACGAAAAGATCCTTACAAAGAATGAAAATTATTTTGATAAGGATGCAAAGCTGTTTGATACAGTTACCGTCCGTATGGTAGACGGCACTCAGTTATATCAGCTGTGGCAGAATGGCGAGCTGGACAACATCGCTCTGGCAGAGGCTGACTTAAGAACGATTTACAATGATGACAGCAATGAATGGAAGCCCTATCTGAGCGAGACAAGACCGAAAAAGTATTCCTACCAGATGCACTTTAATTTTGACAAGTTCAAGGATGACGGTTCAGCAGATGAAAACTGGAACAAGGCAGTTGCAAACGAAGCCTTCCGCCTTTCTTTATACTACGGACTGGATCTGAGAAACTACTGGTCAAGAACTAACTTTATCGAGCCTCTTCACTGCGAGAATGTGGGCTACACTATGAAGGGTCTCCTGTATTACTCTGACGGCACCGATTATGCTGCAAAGGTAGAGGAGAAGATGGGATTTGCCCCTTCTGACGGCGAGAACCCAAGACGTTTCGATGCTGCAAAGGCAGAAGCGTATAAGAAGCAGGCGATGGAAGAACTGGCTGCCAAGGGCGTTTCCTTCCCGGTAGAGATGGATTACTACATCATCGCAGGCAATCAGGATGCTCTTGATAAGGCAACCGTATTAAAGCAGACCTTCGCTGAGTGCCTGGGAGCAGAGTATGTGAACTTAAACATCAAAACCTTTGTTTCCAGTCAGACCAAGGAGGTCGTACAGCCTGGTCTGGGCTCCTTCTATATCAGCGGCTGGGGAGCTGACTACGGTGATCCTGCAAACTTCATTGACCAGGAACGTTACGGCTATGACGGCGCTTACTACTCCAACAACTATTCCAGAATTAATAATGCAACGGATGAAGACCTGATTGCAACCTACAAGGAGTTCTCCGCTCTGGCAGAGGCAGCAGGTGCTATCTATGATGAACCTGACAAGCGTTATGATGCATATGTAGACGCTGAGGTTTATCTCTTACAGCATGCGCTTACGATTCCTATGGAGTATGAGATTCAGTGGCAGCTGACCAAGATCAACGATTACTCCAAGATGAACGCCATGTACGGTATTCAGAACTACACGTATAAGAACTGGAAGACTTCTGTAGACGCCTATACTACAGAACAGTACAAGGAATTCCAGGCAGCATCTGAGGCGAAATAATATATGGTAAAATATACCGCCAAACGACTGCTTCAGTCCCTGATTACAGTGCTGGTTGTCGCCACCATCGTGTTCCTGCTTATGCGTATGCTTCCCACAGATTACTACTTTACAGAGGATCAGGTAATGAAGCTTACGGAAGAGCAGAAGAACGCGCAGCTGGAGGCAGCCGGCCTGGTAGATCCGATGGAACAGCAGCTGGGCCGTTTTTATGGGCAGCTTCTGCGGTTGGACTTCGGTACATCCCGCAGAATTCAGAACGGCGCTCCTGTTCTTAAGGTAATCGGAACTAAATTTTCCGTATCTATGCGTCTGGGGTGTATTGCCCTGGTGATTGCTCTTTTAATCGGCGTAACCATGGGTATTATCCAGTCCAGAAATAAGGACCGGATGCTGGATCATGTGGGAACGGCGTACACGGTTTTTGTAAATGCTGTTCCGCCGCTGGTATCCTACTCGCTGGTGCTGGCCTTTGGCGCCAATTTGCTGAACCTTCCGGCGCTGTATTCCACCAGAAATGCCACCCGCTCCAGCATCCTTCCGATCGTATGCCTTGCGTTAACCTCCATTGCCCACTATGCGCTGTGGACCAGACGATATATGGTAGACGAGCTGAATAAGGATTATATTAAGCTTGCCAGGATCAAGGGTATGTCCTCTAAGAATATTATGGTAAAACATGTTCTGAAAAATGCCTTTGTCCCTCTGGTACAGTATATTCCGGCGTCTTTCCTTTTGACCATCAGCGGTTCTCTCCTGGTAGAGCGTTTCTTCTCTGTTCCGGGTATGGGTCCCCTGCTGACAGACGCCATTACACGCTACGACTTAAATGTAGTTCAGACTCTGGTTATTATTTATGCCGCTCTGGGAATTATCGGTGTATTCCTGGGCGATATTCTGATGATGACCCTGGACCCGAGAATTAAACTGACAGACAAAGGAGGCAGCCGTTGATGAACAACGATACACAAAAGGATAAATTCCGGTTTGTGGAATATTCCGCAGATGCGGCAGAGCGAATCGGCTATTCCGATTACTCCTACTGGAAGTCTGTTTTTCAGAACTTTTTCAAGAAGAAATCCGCCGTTGTTATGGCGGGTGTCTTCTTTGCACTGGTAATCTTTTCCTTTATTGCGCTGAGCATTGGAAAGTATAACTACTCTGAGGCTCAGATCATGGCAAATTCGTCTCTGGCATTTACAAAGCCAAACAGCGAATTCTGGTTTGGAACAGATAATCTGGGCCGTGATTACTGGTGTCAGGTATGGTATGCGGCTCAGGTTTCCATTAAGCTGGCTCTGATCGTTGCAGCAGGAGAGTGCGTGATCGGCGTGATCATCGGCTGCATATGGGGATATGTACGGAGCCTTGACCGTATCTTTACTGAGATTTACAATGTGATCAATAATATTCCAATCATCATTTACATGACCCTGGCAGCTCTTGTCTTTGGACAGAGCTTCCGCAATATGGCCATTGCAATGATTGCCTTCGGCTGGCTGGTAATGGCAAGAAACGTGCGGAACCTGGTGCTCATGTACCGTGACCGGGAATATAATCTGGCTTCCAGATGTCTTGGCACTCCCGTATGGAGAATTCTGCTTAAGAACATTTTCCCATATCTGATCAGTGTGGTAATTCTTCGTCTGGCCCTGTCCATTCCACAGACCATTGCTCTTGAGTCCACACTGTCCTATCTGGGCCTGGGACTGGATGTAAATACGCCTTCTTTAGGTATTCTTTTAAGAAATGCCAGAAACTATTTCCTTCAGTATCCATACCTTCTTGTGTTCCCGGCGGTGATCGTATCTCTTATTACAATCACCTTCTATCTGGTGGGCAACGCCTTCTCAGATGCGGCAGATCCAAGAAATCATGTATAGAACGGAGGAAATGTTCATGGCAAATATGGAAAGAGAACCGATCTTATCTGCCAGAGACGTAGAGATCTCCTTCAGCCTGCGGGGCAAAAAGTTAAATGCCATCCGCAGATGCTCCCTGGATTTATACCAGGGGGAGACGCTTGCCATTGTAGGTGAGTCCGGCTCCGGCAAATCGGTATTTACCAAATCCTTCCTGGGAATGCTGGATGCCAACGGTTCCATTACCGGCGGCTCCATCCTGTTTGAAGGAAAGGATCTGGCAAAATATAAGACAGAAAAGGACTGGATGACCATTCGGGGAAAGAAAATCTCCATGGTTATGCAGGATCCTATGACCTCACTGAACCCTCTTAAAAAGATCGGCCGTCAGATTGAGGAAAGTATAGAATTAAATCAGGGCATCAAGGGGCCGGAAGCAAAGAAGATGGCTCTGGAGATGCTGAAGAAAGTAGGGATCCCGGATCCGGAGCGCCGGTATCAGCAGTATCCCCACGAATTTTCCGGCGGTATGCGTGGTGATCGCCATAGCCGCTGCCTGCCATCCTCAGATCCTGATCTGTGATGAGCCGACCACGGCTCTGGATGTTACCATTCAGGCACAGATCTTAAATCTGATCCGCGATCTGCAAAAGGAGCTGAACATGACGGTTATCTACATCACCCATGATCTGGGCGTAGTTGCCAATGTGGCGGATCGTGTGGCTGTTATGTACGCAGGACAGATCGTAGAGTACGGTAAGGTGGATGAGATCTTTTATGATGCATGGCATCCGTACACCTGGGCGCTTCTTTCCGCCCTGCCGCAGCTGGGGATTAAGGGAGAAGAACTTCCTACTATCGAGGGAACCCCGCCGAACCTATTCAATGAGATCAAGGGAGACGCCTTTGCTCCCAGAAACCGTATGGCGCTTGCTATTGATTTTGAGGAGGAGCCTCCATTTTTCGATGTGAGTCCTACCCACAAGGCAAAGACCTGGTATCTGGATCCAAGGGCTCCGAAGATCGAACAGCCGGATTCCATTCGCAAACTCCGTGAAAAAATGAAAGGAAGAGGGTAAGACGCAATGGCAGAGAAAGAAAAACTGATAGAAATCAAAGACCTGCAGATTACCTTCGGAAGCGGCAAAAGGAAGTTTGTAGCTGTTGACCATGTAAACTTTGACATTTATAAGGGAGAGACCTTTTCGCTGGTAGGCGAGTCCGGATCTGGAAAGACTACCATCGGACGAGCCATTACCCGGATCAATCCTGTATCCGGCGGAGAAATCCTTTACCGGGGAGAGCGCATCAGCGGAAAAATTTCAAAGGAACTGGACCGCAAGGTGGTTAAGTCCTGCCAGATGATCTTCCAGGATCCTATGGCTTCCTTAAATGAACGGGCCAAGGTAGACTACATTGTTTCAGAGGGACTGATCAATTTCCATCTTTACAAGGATGAAACTGACAGAAAGAGAAAGGTAGAGCATGCGCTCCGTGAGGTAGGACTTCTGCCGGAGTTTGCTTCCCGCTTCCCCCATGAATTCTCCGGCGGCCAGCGCCAGCGTATCGGTATTGCCAGGGCGTTGATCATGGAACCGGAATTTGTGGTGGCGGATGAGCCGATTTCCGCTCTGGACGTATCCATCCGTGCTCAGGTATTAAACTTGTTAAATCATTTAAAGCAGACCAGAGGCCTGACCTATCTGTTCATTGCCCATGATCTTTCCGTGGTACGGTTTATTTCCGACCGGATTGCGGTTATCCACAAAGGAAGGATCGTGGAGCTGGCAGAGGCAGAAGAACTGTTCCTTCATCCGTTCCATCCTTATACCAAGGCGCTGCTGTCGGCGGTGCCGATCCCGGATCCGGAACTGGAAAAGAAAAAGAAGCTTCTGGTTTATGATCCGTCCATCCATGATTACAGCACAGATAAGCCTGTCTGGGAAGAAATTCTGCCTGGCCATTTTGTCTGGGGCAATCAGAGAGAACTGGAAGGATATCGGAAAGAGATCGAAGGATAAAATGCAATGAATAAAAAAGGTTCGTTATTTAAAACTTATATGATACGGCCCGTTTTATACAAATGCGTAACAAGAGCCGCCCTTGCTGTAACTGCCCTTCTTCTGTGGGACAGATTTATAAATACAGCGGGGCGGTTCTCGCTGTTTAGAGACGGCTGTCTCACGGCAGGGCTTTTATTTTTCTGTATGGCCTGGTTTTCCTATCTCCATCTGGACGGAGTAACGATCCACCATATGCTGGAGGAGCGGAAGAAAAAGAAGCCGGTGAGAAAAAGCTATACGGACATTGTGGATTTTGCAGATGAGCATATTGTATCGTTTGATGAATTGTCGGGAGAGGAGCGGGCGGTCTGCAGCATGTCGGCTAATCTGATCTGCGGCGCCCTTTTTATGCTTCCCTGGCTGGTGAAGTTCCTGGGAGATTTTTTATGAGAAACAGAAATTTTTAGTAAAAAGAATTGTCGCTGTTTCTGCAACATATGTCCTTGACAAACGGTCAGTGAAATATTACACTAAAAAAAGTGTAAAATCGAATGTTTATACAAAAGCACAGGAGGATGTAATTATGAAAAAGAGATTTGCGGCAGCCGTATGTTTAATTGCAACTGCACTTTCTTTGTCAGCCTGCGGCGGTTCCGGTCAGACGGAAACAACGGCAGCAGGAGG
>ENA-OPEV01000832-OPEV01000832.1-human-gut-metagenome-genome-assembly--contig:-NODE-832-length-18904-cov-3.124940_pt1 | contig 18904 bp, 18 predicted proteins | sample MGYA00241637_ERZ501537 | MGnify/ENA primary metagenome ERZ501537 (study PRJEB25962, sample SAMEA1972159) | human gut metagenome | biome: human gut; feature: human-associated habitat; material: faeces...
TGTTTGTTATGAGGGAGGACTGGATGCGAACGGGAAACCGAAAGATACGCGTACATTAGAGCAAAAAGGAGCTTTGCTCGCTTTGTTGAGGGAGTTGAAAAGACAGTTTCCGAAAGCGTTGATTGTGGGACACCGGGACTTGAATCCAATGAAAGGATGTCCGTGCTTTGATGCGGTGAAAGAGTATTCTCAAGTAATTTCTTGTCAAAAGTAGCTTCTTATAGATTTCCACCACAGCCTTATTGTATAAAAAAATACCAACGATCTTCACAGACAGTTGGTATTTTTTGGAAATGCAGGGATTCATGTTTGTCACATGAATCTAGGGACCTACATTTTTTCATCTCACTGTAAATGTTCAATTATAACATAGCGTATTAAAAAGCACTTTCAGTACTTCTTATTCATTGTTTTTCATCGTTCAACGAGTATAAGCTCCATCTTTAGCCTCAAAGATGACAGATGGTTCAATCACTTCTACAGTATGCCATGCACCCTTAGGTATCTGACAACCATACTTGGCTTCTGTAGGATTGAGATGGATACGCTGTACTTCCCGATACTCAACCTTACGAGCTACATTTTGTACACTCACCCCCTTCTGAAAATCGTCCGTATCCTTCTCATACGAAACTACTTCCTCATAAATTACTTCGTCCAACTTACCACACAGGCAGATTACTGTTTCGGTAGTATCTTCATGTCGATGGATGGGCACCTTAGTTTCCGGCAACAATGCGTTTAGCATACGTTGACTGGTATCAGCAGGTGAAGTGCGTAGGTCGAAGTTCTGACGCAAACGTGGATTCTCCATAGCTTGCTCAAATAACTTATCTAAAAATTCTTTATCAAATTCCATAATCGTTATTGTTTCAATGATATGAGATATTCTTCATGTAAACGATAGTATTTTTTCATGAACAATATGTAAGCAATAGCCAATACAACTGATACACCCACCAGATATAACCAATGAGCAAACATCGTATCGGGACAAAGATAGATAAATCCTAGAGAAATCACTAACTGCATAACCGTATACAGTAATGAAACTTTTACATGCCCCACTTTCAACTCATTAGCCATAATCTGATAAGCATGCTTACGATGTGCCTCGCCCAAGTTCTCGTGCAACATAATACGATGTACAATAGTCAGACAGCCATCCACACCATATACCAACAGGAATATCAGCCAAGTAATATCCGTTGTCTCGATCATCACATTACCTAACAGAAACAGTATGATAAAAGCAATGCCGATAGAGCCGACATCCCCTGCAAAGCATTTCGCTTTACCCTTCGGACGGAAATTAAAAATACAGAACACCAATGAAGCAAGAATCGTTGATATGATCAAACTCTGTTCTACAAAAACACCATTTATATTCACCAGTGCCAACGGTATCAATACAGCCAAAGAGTAGCCTGCTGTGATACCATTGATTCCATCCATGAAGTTTATCACATTCGTGGCACCGACATAGACTATTAGTGCCAGTAATATTATCCACCACATTGACCAATGCAATATGCCGAGCTGATAGAATGCCATTGCGGCAGCTGCAAACTGAGCAACCAATCTTACAGAGTCCGGCAATGAATGGATGTCATCTACAAAGCTAATGCCTGCTACAAGCGTCAGGCCTGCCAGAAACCAGGGATATTGAAATCCGAAGAAAGCGCTCCAAATCCAGATACCAATTAAAAAGATTATACCTCCGCCACGCAATACAATCGTAGAGTGCGATGAGCGTTCGTTGGGTTTGTCGATAATGTTAAAGTGGTCAGCCACCTTGAAATAGCATAACTCTAATGCCAATAGAATCACAAAAATAATTCCGTAAGTCAAGTATGCATTCATAATCATTCTACTGCTTAAAACTTCTAATAGTGTCCATCAATCCATCCTTCGCTCTTACCGGCATCCGCGTAATGCCAAGAGCAGCCTTGATCTTGGCATTACTCACTACATAGTTTTCTGTGAGCTTCTGCATCCGAAGAGGATTGAGCGGAAGATGAAACCACCCACCCACTTTTGCAACTCCGTTCATCAGACCTTTCGGAATGCACCATATATGAGTTTTCTTACCAAGAGCCTCACAAATAACCTGAATGAGTTCATTAGTTGAAAGAGCTTCATCGTCTCCCATATGGTAAATGCCCGAAGGTACATTCTTAGTTAAAAATCCGTCAATTACTACACAAAGATTTCCAATACTGGTAAACGAACGGCGATTCTCAAAAGCACCAAGAGGCCATGGAATCCCCTTGCTCACTACTCCATAAAGAAGATTGAGGTTACCCTTGTTTCCAGGACCGTGAATCATACAAGGGCGTATAATGTACACATTCTTCCCTTTTACAAGAGAGTCGCCATCATCAAAATTGTGATAAGGACGTTTGAGAGCTTCAGGTGCGAAATGCCCGATTATATAATCCTCCGCTTTAATTTTACTCTCTCCATAAGGACCTACGGGAGTGGGAACGCATTCTTCTGTAAGGAACTCGCCTTCGACCCTATCTGCAGCACTCTTTACTGTAGAGAAGAATATAAATTTCTTTGCAGACTTACTGGCAAGAAACCAGTCAAAAATACGCTGAGTAAGACCTGTATTTACCTTGAAATACACATCCGCCGCACTCTTGTTCCGAGTGTCATGTGCCTTACCAGCAAGATGGATAACAGCATCAATCTGCGGCAAATCAATGCCACCCAGATCATTCCATGAGAAAGTCTTTACTATACCGTCCTTCTCTGGAGCCACAATGTCCAGACCATATATTGTATTCTCAGGCGAAAGCGCTTTCACTAAATTTGAGCCGACGAAACCGTGGACTCCGGTAATGAGGATATTCATTTGATAAATTATTTTATGTTATTCTATTATTTCTTCCAGTACTGATATCCTATACTCCTAAATAGAACTGAATTAAATTCTTATTCTTATGCAAAAAATAACCACCTCATTGGTTTCCTCGCTATAAATTACTTATCCGTCGTCCTTCTTGCTCCATCCACGCAGAAATCCACCTGTCCAATACTGGCACTATCTCGCATTTGAAGTCATTATTTCTGGGAACAAAACCCTCAAGTTTTGGCCATGCTTCTACAAGAGAATAAGTTCCGTCAATAATATATCCGCCATCGCTAAGTTTCTTAACGAGTTCTATTTGATGATTATCGGCCATTTCATTGAATTCATGCAGACGAGCCATGGCTATCACTTTTTTGCCTGCTTTAATACTGTTAAAAAGAGCACCACTACCTGCATGAGAAATCACAACAGAAGCATTCTTGATATATTTCTTGAACTCATTTTCACCGGTAAAGCGTATGGTTGTAAACTTATTGGTCTCGAAGTCGGTATTTCCGATCTGCGCTACAATTTCTTCCGTAATTCCATATTTCCCAATAAGCATCTCTACTTCCTGTAAACAACGAAGAAAACCATTAGGCTGTGTTCCTACTGTTACAAAAATCATATTCTTGTCCTCCTTATACTAAGGTTCCATAATACTCTGCATGTCCCTTATAAACATCAACCATTTCGGGCCACTGGACTATAACCTTGTCTGCAAAGCGTTCTACGATCTTACCTGAAATAGTTTTGTTATACACTTTGGCTCGAGTCTCAATGTACACAAAATGGGAACCATAAAACTTCGCAATAAAACAAAGTGGCACTGCAATATTACTTCCTGTAGAGATAATCACTTTCGGACGATACTTCTTCCATATCGCATGACACTGCTTGAAGAGCTTCCAATAGGCAGACAGATAACTCGCATGAGTCAATTTACGATCTTTATCCTTAGTAAGTTCATCACGTTTATCCGCAAACGCCATCGCAAACTCAATCGCTTTTACATCTTTAAGTGACGGTATTCCTTTATTTGCGCGTTTATTATCGGTGAGTATAACAGAATCGTACTTGCTAAAGAGCTCCTTCAAAGCCATCAGCTGAGCAAAATGCCCTCCTTCATTACAGGCAAAAATTACTATATTATTCAATTTTACCATATGTCACCATTTATCTATTCTTTATTTAATGCATTCACATTCTCAGCCTCTATCAATTCATAATCCTTATAATATAAATAACAGCTCCCTATCATATCAATGCAATATTGTGCCAATTCTTTACTCGTATATAATTTACAAATAAAAGGAAAGCAGACGTTGTACGGATTTGTTCCTGCGTATCTGTCTGCATAACGTTCCGGCTCATTCTCAGGATCACATACACTATTATATGCATTTACATAAAACTCATGCCTACCTTCGGAATCAATAATAGTATGATTACATATTCCCGGATTACCCACTTTCCACTCTCGTTCAATTGTAATCCATTCACCGGCCTTCACTAGAAAAGATGAAAGTTCGTCATTCAAATCATCATAGTTCTCAAGACCAATATTGACATCACAGTGTCTCCTCCGACAAAGTAAATGGAAATAGAGTTCTTTTGAATCAGGAGCAGGTTTTGATATCCCGAAAGAATTGGCAGAACCAGAATACATATCTGTTTTCTGACCTGTAGATGAGCCAAAATTACACCATGACCCTTGAATACTAAACCATGTAATAGCTTTTGGGTATGACAACATAGCTTCTTTCATATCTTCGGGTAGAAAGAACTTGATTCTATCTTTGAAATAAGTTAACGGATACTTTGCCAAAGAAAACTGCTGTCTCATATTTGAGGCTTCTTTGAGTAAACTTTTGCAGTTTATCATCAACACATTGCGTTTTTCTCCTGTTGGGTCTGGTACAAACGAATACATCATCCCTTCAGAACCATTATGGACATCTTGAAATTCCGAAACGTCACAAGACAAGTCATTGGAATATGGCTTATAATGCTTTACATTACGGTCATACTCAAAAAACACTTGTCCTTGTACTACTTTTTCGCAATCATTAAATTGCACTTTCCCTTGTTTGAAAAGAGTATAATTCTCGGGCTTCACTCTTCTACCATTCCGATATATAACCACTTCTGACAAATCCGCAAACTGATCTTCACACTGATATGTATTTTTACCATTGATAGCTTTCTTCAAAGCCTTAGTTTTAACTTTTGTCGTCTCAATCAGCATTCTATTCTTCCGCATATATTGCTTTATATCAGGAGAATTATCAATATTTGTGATATCATAATAATTACAAACAAACGACTTTGAATAAGCGTCAGGTACTTGAGAAAAATCACACTTTAACAGTCCAACCTTGCTTTCAATAATACCTTTATAAGTTTTGGAAGCCGATATTGCCTCCTGATAAGTATCGTAAAGATGAGATAAAATTTCCACATAACCTGAAGGTCCCTTGCTTTCATCACCTATTCTGATATAATTATAATAACGTCCAGTTTTCTTAGACTTTAGTCCAAAACAAATTGTTATTTTTTGCGAATCAAAATTTTCCGGAACATTCCTTACGTAGACCTCCTTAATATACCTATTTACTTCTTTATTATCTGAATATGGCTTTACCCCCTTTTGTATAGCATACAAAGGAAACAGACACAACAACACTATTGCAAAAAGCAAAAATGTAAATACCTGTTGCATCAATAAACTATTTCGTCTGATTTTTTTCCCTATAAAAAACATATCTATATATCTACCTAAAAACATTGTGTATGTTTGATTTTCAATACACTCTCAACACTTAACATGTACATATTCTTCTGATATTTCATTTATTCTGACTTTGCTTCCCATATCCAAAAGAATTTCTGAAGTAAGATAATCCATAAATCCGCCGAGTGAAGTAAAAGTAAGTTCTCCAAAATATATTTTTTCATTTACTTCGTATAGGTCAACACGAAGTATAGGGAACTCTTCAGATAACTTAGATGCAACTTCAAGCATACGTTCAAAACACTTTGGTTTAGGAAGAATTTCTTTACCTTGTCTGTAATGCTCCGTAAATACGGACCACTCCGGATGATAATTCCAATCCAAATCATAGACTCCGGTATCAGCCCCTTCCTTTCCTCTGTTCCAAGCACACCATATACAATATGGTTTACCATTGAGACACCAAACCTTATAATCAATTAGCGAAGAGGTATTGATAGACTGTTTATTAATATCAAGAAGCTCCTCTGCTATGACACAAGGCTGAATTCTGGCATAATGAGGTTCACCCGTAACATCACCATATTTAATTGATACAAGTCTATCATAAGTATCTATAACAGTAGCTTTATCAAGCTTATCTTTATCACGACATATAAGAATATCACCACAACCGTTATTCACTTTTAAGACGAACTGATTGGGAAGCCTGTCCCAATCTATATCACTTGCCTTGTCCCATCGACCATAAAGTTTTACCAATGTATCTCCAAGTCCTAAAGACTGCACATATTCTCTAACCTTATATTTATCAGCTAAGTCAGCCCATCGGCTAGTATCACCATAAAACTTGTTCCAATTAATCTTTTCGTTAATATCGGTAGGATGCTCATAATTCGGCATCTTATGAAACTTGTAGAAGTACTTCAACCGAGCCACTTGTATAGGCTTCAACAAATGAAGTTTACAAAACAAAGCTACAACTGCAAGAATGACTTTCTTCTTCATAACAGTATATTATAAAATATTGATATCTTTCAATAAGTCTTTTGTAATGACAGTCTTTATACTATAATCGTAAATCTGTTGTACATCCAATCAAGAGATTAGCGCAACTCATCCTATCTTATACTACTCGTTTTTAAAATTTTATCATAGCACCCTATTAATTCTTTTTTTATAGCCTCAGGCTGATAGTCCCGACTTATTCTGTAACTAGCTTCACCATACTTCTGCCTAAGCTCTTCACTTTCAGCCATCATTTTCATAGCCAGATATATCTCTTTATCATTTCCGGGAGTGACAAACACCCCACTCACACGATCTTGCACAATAGAAGGAATCCCTCCTACATTAGTGGTTATGACAGGTTTATGATATGATTCAGCCTCAAGAATGGAAATAGGCACACCTTCAATAAATGAAGGAAGAATGTAAACATCCGCCAAATTCAATAAATATTGTTTCTTCTCTTTATCAACCCACCCCTCAAATCTTACTAATGTTTCTATTCCCAGCTCTTTGATAATTGAAAGAAGTCTATCTGTCTCCCCGTTCCCCCCTATATGCAAAACTATCCTATTTTGAAGTTCCTGCTTATGATCTCCTATCGCCTTCAAAACATTGAAAATACCTTTGTTATCACAAATTAGTCCAAGGAATAGAAAATGTACAACTCCATTCTTTTCAACATTCTCAATATTTGGTTCTCTTATCACATTTTTGATAGTCACAATATGCCTACATCCGATACTCTGGAAATAATTATTCCATTCACCGGAAAGGCACACGACACAATCTACTTTTGCTAAGATAGCATCCACTTTTTTAATATTCGAGAGTCTGAATTCTTTAAAGCCACCTCCGTGACAATGAAAAACTACTTTTTTCCCCATCATCTTTGCAATCTTTATTGCATAGTTCTTTCGCCAAAAGCTAGTACCGGAAGCAGAATGAATATGTACAATCTCAATTCTTCGATCAGTGAAAAGTTTCCAAATGAGCAACAAATATCCACTGACAGCATACCATACTTTCTGCACATTGTTCAATTCACCTGCAGCAGTCCTGACAAACTTGAAAGGATGAATAAAAGTAGAATAAGTATTGAGTACACTAGCAATACCTCCTTTGGGGATTTTGTAATCCATTCCCACAAACAGAACTTTCTCAAATATCCTTGATTCAGACATACTGTTTATTCATTAAAGTATTCCACATATTTTCTTGCACACTCAGCAATTGTATAAGGACTGTTGTCCTTCATGCTCATTGCATTTTCCTTAATTGAATCATAATTATCAATGGCTTTTATTAAAGCATTCTTGTAATCTTCCAAACTATGAGATTTACTGAGAAAGCCATTTACACCATCTTTAATCAAATCCACAGCTCCGCACACCGGAGTACTCACAACTGGAAGTCCCGCAAGACTTGCTTCAAGAAGTGTGATTGGCATTCCTTCAAAATTTGAGGATAGGCAAAAAATACCGGCATTTAGCATATAATCAGCCACATTTTTTCGAGGCCCGACAAAGTGGATCCTATTACACGCCATTGATACTATCGACTGTCCTTCCGGAGTATTAAATCCTGCACCCACGACAATCAGATCAATGTTGTAACCCTCTTGTACCAGTATGTTCACTGATTCAATCAGAAGCTTCTGATTTTTTACCGGATGACATCTCGCAACATGAATCAGTAAGAGGGAGGAAGCGTTGTTTTTAAGCAGATTCATCTCATTGCTTACCGCTCCAAATAAATCTGTAGAAACTATTGGAGCTCGTCCATTAGTTATACAACGTATAGGGGTGCGCGAATAAAATGCCTTAAAATCAGCATAGTTCTTTTCTGAGAGACAAGACAATTTAAAACGGCCCAATCTTCCCAAAATATTGCAATACAACCTCAGCAGTCCCTTATCGTAACCATTATGCAAATCACTATGTACGGAAAAATACACTTTCTTCGAAAAAGAAAGCAATCCTATAGCCAATGCACTATATTTAAGGGTAGGAATCATATGTACATGAATCACATCAGGATTGAATGCTTTGAGAGCAGTATATACCCTCCACTGACTAGACAACTTGAGGCCATTCGGAAGCCCTAAATTCACATAATGTACACTATCAGAAATCTCCGATCTAAAAAAATTCCTAACTTCCGTTTCCTTCTTATCATCCAGAATAGTAACAAGATATGTTTCGTTTTCTTTAGCTAACTGATTACTTAAATCGACAACAAAGCGTTCTGCACCTCCACCGGCTAAGAATGTTATGAGTTCTACTATTTTCATTATTACTTTGTTTCTTTTTTCTTTCCAGGCCTCCCCCCGACAATCACAAAAAGCTCAATATCTTTGGTAACCACAGATCCTGCCACAATCACCGCATCAGTTCCAATATTTACTGGCTCTACAATACACACACGAGAATTTATGATTGCATAATCTCCAATGATTGCTGATTTACTGCTGTTTGTTCCAATATTCACATACTCATAAATAGTGACATTACCTATATATATCACAGCAATAACAGTTAAAATATTTCAACAACCAAAAAGGTAAATGCGTCTTTATACCCCCATTTTTTATCTTTTAATCAACCATCGATTTTGAATGTACTCAGGATGTTTATTCTCTCCAATTACTCTACAAGGATTTCCTACGGCAGTACTATTCGAATAAACATCTTTCGTTACTATTGAACCTGCACCAATCAATGAGTTCTCGCCAATATGTACACCTTCTATCAAACAAGTCATAGGGCCTATATATACATTATTTCCAATAATTGCTTGATTACCCTCATTTGTACCTATATTACTCATCTGAGACAAATTAACATTATTTCCAATAATACACCTAATACTAACACACATGCTCATTGCATGCCCTAAATACAAACCATAGCCGATCTTAGATCCGGCATGAACACGACAATCATACTTAAGTTTATAATGTTCATGACGCAATTTACATATAGGATAGAAACAGCCACGATAACTTGCAAATCTCAACCAAAACAAATGTTTAAGTGCCCTATCACGAAATGACTTTAACCATATTACCCCAAGACTATCGACTCGTCCATAAATCCTAAAATAATCACTTTTCAGGAGTTCAAGACAGTCTCTGTAACTTGTGGGAATAGGAATATCTATTTCGCTCCCGTTTCTAATTTTATAGTGTTCAAATTTCATAGCAATTTAGTTTTTTAAAATCCTCTTCGCTAAAACAGCAGCCACATTCACCATTTTACTCGCTAACGGATAACGTTTACCAAGTACGTCAACAACAATCACTCCTTTGTAAGAATTCAAAGTATGAAATGACTGACTCAATTCGAAATGAGGTGATGTCATTCTTCTAACTTCCCTAAAGACCCATTTTCCATCAACAAAAGAGGTTTCTTGCAAAGAGATAGCATGACCATAATTAGTATTACTCTCTTGTGCAGGACGATACACCTTTCCATTAACTTTGAAAAAATATCCAGCCATTCGAGCAATACGCTCTGGAAAAATGCTACTCGTCACATATACAAACTGTTGCTTCGTGTCACTCCACTCATATTGGTCAAGCTGAAAGCCATTTGCATACTCGGCTTGTGTTGTAAATAATTGAGGTTTCCCAAACAAATCTGTAAATACAGCATCTGTTAATGGTTTGTCAGACAATTCATGAATCAATGTCATGTCGTCATTTATAGGATTATACTCGTAGATATTAAGTACACCATCTTCACTGTTTTCTGGATAAACATATATTTTATCATCTTTACGATATATAATAGGAAAACTCAGATGTCCTGGACGTTCCAATATCACTTTCTTCTCTATAACGTAATTGTTCCTCCTGTCAATCACTAACTTCGAGATTCTTCCCTTAGAAATCTTCTTCGTCACTTCCTCCACCAATACTATGATAGTATCATCAGTTACATCAAGAATAAACGGATCGGCAAACCAAGAATTGGGGAAATTATGAGTTACAAGAGTTAGTTTAAGTTTATCACCTCTAACAATACCTTCAAAAGTATTATCCAAGAAACCGATTTCCCAATGAAGAGAAGTCAGCTCTTTATACAATTTCCGCAATGCATTCATAAATAATAGAATTTACAATCGATTCCTAAGTGTTGTTTTGAGTTCTCTAAATAAACTATGCCAAAATGGCTTTTGGTCTTCTTTAAAGTAGGTAATAAAGCATGTTGTACGTCGATAATTTCGCCACCACTCTTTCAATGAGAACTCACGTTTCAGCATGCACTTAAAATAATATATTTCCGGCATTAAATAAGTAGTACTAACAGTGGACACCGACAACTCTTTTTGCCAATCACCTCCAGAATAATACAAATAGTAAATATATGGAATATTCATACCAGCCGATGTTTGACAAATTGCATTTCCATCATTTCTGAAATTTGTTTCTGTAAAATAGTTCTTACCCGTTGACTTTTCTTTCAAAAACTCAATGCTGAAGGTTCCTGAATAACCAACCCTTTTAATAAACTCTTTAGCCTTACTAAGTGTATCTAAGAACTCCGGTTCAACCTGATCAAATTTCAAAAAGAAAGTATTATCTATTCCGTTAGGACGATCAATATGTGTACGCCCTGAGATAATTATATGTTTTCCATTATCCATTGAGCAACCTAAAAACTGAAATTCAAAATCCTTTATTATAAACTTTTGAATCTGTATAATCGGACAATGCTCAGAATTCGCTAAAAATTCCTCCAATTCTTCTCTTTTCTTACAAATTTTAATATTTTTTTTGCTTCCCTCCACACTTGAAATAGCTTTGGTTATACATGGAAACTCAATATCTGCAGGCACTTTCCTATCAGATACCATCCACGTACGAGGAACATCAAGCCCAACCTCTCTTGCAAGATCAGACATATATTCTTTACTCATTTTACGTTCCAAACTTCCTGGCATATTTGTTACTGGAAGTATAAAAAAGGGACTTAGCCGTTGAACAGAAGAATCAAGCACAGAAGATACGTTATCATACGATGAATACACTATCACCTTGTTTTTTGTATCAGAAAAATGTTTTAGCATTTCATCAACCACTTGTTCTGGTGATGAGCATACCCAACCTTCTATTACGTACCTACTTTTAAGTACAAAGCTGTTTATATTTTCGCCAACTATAAGCACATAAGAATTGAGCCCTTTTTGGCCGAGACTCTCAACTATACCAAGAGTATTATGGTGGTCTGCACCAATTACCAAAACTTTATTCTTCATCTGACTCTATTTATTATATATTTCAACATATTCTTTAGCAATTACATTCCATGAACCTTTTCCTAATCTTGCACTCTCAGCTATATTCTCACTCATCTGCTGAAGAAAAACAGGATTATCAAGATATGATTGTATTGCATTGGCAAGAGCATCTACATCCTTAGGAGGAACAATTATTCCTGTCTTACCATCATCAATCATCTCAGGTAACCCACCTACATTGGTAGCAATTACAGGAGTATTCAGGGCAAATGATGAATATACTACTCCACTCTGTGTTGCATCAGTATAAGGACACACTGTAAATAATGCACCACGGATTAGATCAGAAAGTTCATCAAGCTCTATAAATCGATTAAGAATCTTTACATAATCATATTTCTCATACTCTGAAGCATCGAAATACATTTCTCCACTACCTGCAACAATGACTTTTACATTAGGATGGACTTTATGCACCCTCTCCATCGCCCGAAAAAGATATTCTACCCCCTTATATGGAGAAATACGTCCAAAGAAAAGTACATAATTCTCCTTTTTCTTATTTACATCTCCATACATACGAAGCATATCATAATATCCTAAATGCGATGTGAATATTCTATCTTTAGGCACATTGTATCCTTTTGAGAATACATCCACTTCGGCTTTATTGAGAACAATAAACTTCTTGACATACCACTTTATAATCGAACGACGAATATCCTCTTTCCTATCACCTTCCCCTGTATGAGGCTTTCCGTCATGAATTGTAACGACTAATTTATTTCTAAAGAACCACAATGGCACAAAATGGAATAATGATGGTGTTTCAATATATTGAATTATATCATAGTTACCCTTTTTAAAAAAGGACAAAACATTCATTGCTACCATAAAACTACTCCAACCAAAGCGGCCTACTGGGTCGTTTGCTATGTAAATATTCTCAATAGGGACATAAGAAGAAAATATTTTCAGCTCAGAATAAGCTGTTAACGGGAATATGCCTCTTTTAGGAATAATCTGATTAATATTGAACACTGTAGATTTTAAAGAGCGGGGGGTCATAGAATATAACACAGTCACATCATGACCTTGTGCTATAAGTGCTTTTATCAGTGGAAAATCACAATCACCAAAGCACGTACGAGAATAATAAAGTATTTTCATATTTAGACTCTTAGCCTATTTCTAGTGAAATGATAATCTGCACAAGGAATAATCGTCAATAGCATCATATACGGATTAAGATAGTTTGACTCTAAAAGTCCCATTACGAACAAGATAATTATACACATCCTCGATACAAGATTCGTATTACGAAAAAGTATTATATAAAAAAGACCGTATAGCAAAGCACCAATATAACCAAGAGATAGTAGAATAGTTTGTACACCATTAGCGTAAAAAATGAAATTTCCGTCATACATCTCTATTCCAAATCTGTTTCGTGCATCAGGAATACCAATAATCTGTTCATCAAAGGTTAGCTGATCAAACATTAAATAACCTCCGACAACTCGAGTAAAACCACTCGCTCCTTCAGTAGAGAATTCTTCAGTTCGTAAAAGCATCTCTTGTCCCATTTCACTTCCAACATACATATATATTAAAGCAATAATTAATGGAACGAACAGCATAATCATTATAAAACGTCTAATAATATTCGCATTCCAAAATATGCTGAACATTTTCACAGCAAAAAGAATCACCAGTCCGACCATTCCGGAACCAGACTTCAAAGCTACGAGAGAGAAGATGATAAGAATGCCCTCCTTATTCAACCACTTTTCCTGTTTATTAGTTTCAAACCATATCAAAGCCAGATAGCTCACATAGTAATAAGCCATATATGATGGTTCAAGGAATATCGAACATGGACGCGGACCTGACATCTGATGGGCAACAAGTTCTGCATACGACATCCCCTCATAAGTAAATGCACCTGTGAGATTTGGTACAAAACAAAATACATGAGAACCTGTGGCTAATTTCAAAGAAAACTGCACCCAAAACAAAGCAGCCGAAATCAGAACCACCCATCGCATATATCTCTTAAGCAACTGAAAATCAAAAGATAGTACACCTCCTATAAGGGCAAGAAAGAATAAAAAGAAAAGCCATCCACCCGGAGGAATCAGAGTCCATAATTCAAAATGGTGATGATATATCCATATCAGACAAATATACACAAACAAAAGCCAGAATATAATAGGAACCACATTAATTTTAAAATTGTTTCTGACTATAATATATGTTGACAAAAACAATATTAAAGTGTACCCCAAACCAACTGGAAATGGAATCTTATACCAAGCCAGTATCGGCAACAACGCAAGAATCATCATAGATGCTTTGCAAAGCCATGACTTACAGTTGCTTTGTATATTTATACAAGCGGAAATCATCGTTATTTTTTTAATTGATTGAGAACCTGAAGCATCATATTTGAATAACTTTGGTAATACCTTGCAGCAAAAGCCTTCTCCTTAACAGCATCAAAAGATAAAATAGCATCCATGACAGTAGATGCTGATGTAGGAGAATAATCCTGACCAGGTATAAAAACTCGATACTTCAATAAATCAGCTGCACTCAGAATATGATAAATCTTACTTGATTTTCCATTAGCTATAGACATCACAATCAGATACATACTGCTCCTTGCATACCCTTTCGGGAAAGAGGTGCATAACATACTAGAAATAACATTAAAACCTTATTTATGAAAGGTTTATTAATGACTGATTGTATCAAAATATCATCTAATTAAAACTAACAAATTTTCATTACCTTCTCATGTACTAATTTAATAGCATATTGTCTTTCTATTTTCTGCAAGCCAAAGAAAAATACACATACTCCTATTATCAATACATATACTGCAATTGCAACAAGCAACATCCAAAAATCAGATACAACTATCACTCTACTTGATATCCAACATACTAACACAGCTAAAGTTGTAACTACAGAGATTGGCCACATTACTTTAATAAAGTAATCTTTCATTCTCAACTTTATCATAGGATATATCATATATACCCTTACGAACTGCGCAACAAACTCTATAATAAAATACACAACAAATACCATAACAGGTAAAATATGTAGGAACTTCAAACAGAAATAAGCAACAGGAACTACAGACAAAAGAAGTGAACTCTCGACTATCTGTACCTTTTTAATATTGCCTGTGGCATGAAGTGCTGTCATTGTTGGATTCTGGAGAGTATTAATGAGACCCACAATCAGCATAATTCGTACAAAAGCTGCCGTATATTCAGGCACATCCCCTAACCACAATTCAAGAATGTACTGAGTGTGCATGCACAGAGGAATAGTAACCACTAGCATCAAGAAGAACGAGAACCGACTTGACATAAACACAAGAGCGTGCATTCTATCAAAATCCTTTTGGGCATATGACTTGTAAATTTGGGGATTGATAGCCGTTTGAAATCCTACAAAGAACATTCTTGCAGCAGTCTGTACCTGCACAGACACTCCTCGGGCTGCATTGACTATCGCACCAAAGAAAATATTCAGTAAAATATTCAAACCTTGAGTATACCCCATTACTGCTATATTTCCTGTAAGAGTCCAACCCGCAAAAGACAAAACACTCAACGAAACTTTCTTGTTCCATATAAAATGATAGTTACTTTCTTCAAATTTCTTTTTGCAATAAACGGCATAAATCAAACAAACAATCAACTGAATCAGAACATGAAGAACAGCATACAATATCAACCGATCAATTAACGAATAAAAAAGCAAGATAGCTATTCCAAACTTTGCCACTGCATCGAAAATGGATATGACAGCAAAAGCAGACATCTTCTCATGAGCAATAATAAGACCATTATATGGCGAACTGATAATGGTAATTATAGATGAAAGTACTGCACTTTGATAAACCCATATTGCTGCTACCATCCGTTCACTAGGAATAACAAGTTGGGTCATCACAAACCACAAACCTACAGTCTCTGCAAAAATAAGTATGATAACGCCAAAGAGGCAATGAATAGACATAATGCAACCGAATAGCTTCTTTACACTATCTAGATTACCAGAGCCTATCTCCACTGAAACAAACCTCGAATTAGCATTGGAAAGCGACATATTAACAAAATTCAACATTGCCATCACACCTCCAACGACATTATAGATACCGTAATTTTCTATACCTAATGCCTGTAATACAAGACGAGATGTATAAAGTTGTAGTGCCATTATAAAAAACATACGAAAGTACAACACTATCGTATTCTTTGCCAATCTCTTATTTCTAGCTGAATAATCTGACATCGTTTGATTACTATTTTTATATGGTCGACTTACTCAATCGTAAGCGCTCAAATTAGAGTTTCCTCTTAGCTTTGAAACTTTAAAAGCTTCTAAATCGACCCTTGTTAATTAATACGTTTTAATATTAGCTTGCAGCTAAAAAAAATTATAAGTTCATGTTAGCAAAGACACACCCCCCATTAAATATCCTTTGGATATAGTGTTGAGTCTCCAAATGCTTGAAAAGATTCTTCACAAACCCCACTTCAAATTTGTACTTAAAATAAAATCCAACACATTACATTGCTTACATATTTTAAACTTGCAACAAAAATGTTTCTTTTAATCTAAGGTCAAATTTGAGTACTGACAAAATATATTAAAAAGGAGCAGCCAAATAAATTTTGATTGAAAAAACTATTTTAATCTCTACCGAAAATATCGCGTGTATACACTTTCTTTTCTACATCACTTAAACACTCATCAAAACGATTAGCAATAATGGCCTTGCTTAATTCTTTAAAACGAGTAAGATCATTAACGACTTTGGAACCAAAGAAGTTTTCCCCGTTACTAAGTGTAGGTTCGTAGATAATGACTTCTGCCCCTTTAGCCTTTATACGCTTCATAATACCCTGAATAGCGCTCTGTCGAAAATTATCCGAATTAGCCTTCATGGTCAAACGATACACTCCTATAGTGACAGACTCCTTTTGACCATCGTACTGATTGTGTGAATTATAATCGTACCACCCTGCCTTGCGAAGAATGGAATCGGCTATATAATCTTTTCGAGTACGATTACTCTCTACAATAGCAGTTATCATATTCTGGGGTACATCCTGATAGTTGGCAAGGAGTTGCTTGGTATCTTTCGGCAGGCAATAACCGCCATAACCGAATGAGGGATTGTTATAATGTGTCCCGATACGAGGGTCAAGACCTACGCCCTCAATGATGGCTTTACTGTCCAATCCTTTCATTTCAGCGTATGTGTCAAGTTCATTGAAATAGCTGACACGGAGAGCCAGGTAGGTGTTGGCGAAGAGCTTGACTGCTTCAGCCTCTTTCATGCCCATGAAGAGTGTATCAATATTTTCTTTGATAGCCCCTTCCTGCAAAAGGGCGGCAAATATTTTAGCTGCTTCCTCCAACATAGTGACATCCGTAACGGAACAGATCGCCTCATTTTCTTCCGCAAACTCCGGACGATCGATGATCTTCGGATAACCTACGATGATACGGCTCGGATAAAGGTTGTCATAAAGAGCCTTGCTTTCACGAAGGAACTCCGGTGAGAACAGCAGGTTGAACTTCTTTACTCCTTTTTGGGCGTACTTTACATAAAGGTTACGGGTATAACCCACAGGAATCGTTGACTTGATGACCATTACGGCATCCGGATTCACCTCAAGCACAAGGTCGATAACCTCCTCCACGCGGCTCGTATCGAAGTAATTCTTCACAGGGTCATAGTTTGTAGGAGCGGCTATTACCACAAAGTCGGCATCAGCGTAGGCTGACCTCCCATCCAAAGTGGCAACAAGGTCAAGTGGCTTTTCAGCCAGATACTTCTCGATATAATCATCCTGAATAGGGGAAATCTTATTATTCAGTTTTGCCACCTTTTCAGAGACTACGTCCACGGCTGTTACATGATGATATTGAGATAGCAATGTCGCTATGCTCAATCCTACATAGCCTGTACCAGCTACCGCAACCTTAATGTCTTTGAAATCACGCATATTTTTTGATTTAGTTTTCCAATATTACAGATTTAACATCTAGTATAAAACCTGCTATTCTTTGTTTCCATGTTTTTCTCCATATCCATAGCCATAACCGTAACGCTTGCCATAGCCATAATACTTGCCATATTTACCGTAGCCATAATAATAGCCGTACTTCTTTTTCTGAAGATCCAAGCCGTTAATGGCAATACAGAGGTTAGGCAATTTGTTGTTTTCAGAAAGCTCATTAATCAAAGTAAACTCTGCCTTACGGGTATAATCGGCACGGCATACGTATACCGACAAATCAGCAGTACGCCCTATCAGCAAGGTATCAGTTACCATACCCACGGGGGCAGTATCCAGAATCACATAGTCAAAATTAGCCTTCAACGTTTCGATAGCTTTTTCCAAGCCGTCACGGGCCAATAATTCCGTTGGATTGGGAGGAACTGATCCGCCCGGAAGAATAAACAGATTCTTGTTTATACTGGAAGGCTGTACCAAATCCATCAGATTTTTTGTCGGATTGGTCAGAAACTGGGTAATACCATGTTCCTTTTGGGAAATATTAAAAACCTTATTCAAGCCAGGCTTGCGAATGTCAAGACCAACTATCACAACTTTTTTACCTAATAAAGAAAGACTGATGGCCAAATTGGATGATACGAAAGACTTACCTTCACCACTGATGGTAGATGTCACCAGAATCACATTCTTGCCATTTTCAAGCATAAACTGAAGATTGGTACGTACATTACGGAATGTCTCACTCATCAGGTTATTATGATTCTCAAATACAGCTATAGAACCGGACTTTTCATCCGCCAACGGGATATCGCCAATAACAGGAAGAGAAGTTAGTTTTTCAACATCAGCACGGCCCTCAATCTTGAATTTGGTCAATCCAATCAGATAAATAATACCTACCGGAAATCCTACTCCTAACACCAAGGCGGCAAGATAGACCATCATCCTCTTAGGAGAAACCGGATTGTCGTCCGCTAACGCTTCATCAATAATCTTGGCATTATTTGC